>OFMH01000100.1_pt1 | contig 60718 bp, 50 predicted proteins | sample 1541761 | NCBI WGS metagenome assembly OFMH01 (sample SAMN04209249, study PRJEB22552) | human gut metagenome | biome: gut; material: feces | host: Homo sapiens | place: USA: Oklahoma
GCCGAAAGTACTTGGGGGGAGGCCCCCTGGGAGGATAGGAAGCCGCTGATTAAGCGAAGAAGCACTAGCAAATGCTAGTGCTTCTTTTATTTTTCATATAATAAAAGAATGACGGATGTCGAAGACGACCGGATTGCCCGTATCAGAACCATGGGTCAGCTTTTACGACGGATGCTGCAAGCGACTAGACAGAAGTAATCTTACCCATGTAGCATCCCTTTAGAGGGAAGCCGAAGGCGACAAGTCTGAATCATTCTGACCAATCTGGTTTTTCCTGACGGGAGGCTACAGGCGACTAGATATAACCAATCTTGTTCATGCAGCATCTCGAAACGACGGATGTTGAAGACGACCAGACTGCCGCTGTCAGAACTATGTGGCAGCCCTTAATCAGGAATACGCAGGCAACTAGTCCCAATTATTCTTACCTATGAGGCTTCTTTAGAGATGGAAGCCTCAGGCGACCGGACTGCCGCTATCAGATCCTATAGCTTCTAAAAACTCCCCGCACTCCTTTGGACTCTCTACGGAAAATTCTTTCTTAAACATAAAAACTGCCATCAGCCTAGCATCTGATGGCAGTACGTCTTTCTTAATAAAGTTGTTCTCTCTCCTTAAGGCCGCTTTCGTGTCGCTGTTTCACTGTCACTGCCAATTTCTTCATTGCCAGCCTTCAACGGGAAGATGACTGAAACTGTCGTGCCTACATTTACCTTACTTTCCAGGGTGATTTCAGCTTTATTGGCTTTCGCGATGTACTGAGCAATGGACAGTCCCAGTCCCGACCCTCCGGTGTCCTTCGTCCGCGATGAATCGACGCGATAAAATCGTTCAAATACGCGATTTAAATCCTTTTCCGGAATGCCGATGCCCGTATCGATGATGCGATAAGTTACTTGTTTATCATCAGCTGTACAGGACAAGGTAATTTGCTTGCCTGAAGGCGTATACTTTATGGCATTATCGATAAAGATACGGAGCATTTGCTTGACGCTCCCCGGTTCGGCAATGATGACGGCCTCATCATTACCGGTAAGACGGATGTCATGTTCCTTGTCGATGAGGGAGACTTCGCTGTAAACCTCTTGCAGCAGGTGGGCCGTATTGATTTCTGAAAAGTGTTTGATAAGGGTTCCGCTGTTGGAACGGGCAAAGAAGAGCAGTCGTTCCGTGAGCTGCTTCATGTAATCCGTTTCTGATTTTATGGCCGTAAGGCCTTCGTTGAGGACTGCCGGATCATTTTTTCCCCAGCGGTCGAGCAGATCGGCATACCCGGCGATGACTGTAATCGGAGTCCGAAGCTCATGGGAGGCATCGCTGATAAATTGCTGCTGCTTCTTGTAACCGTATTCGATACGGTCTAAGGCCTGGTTGATGGTGACGGCTAAATCGTGGAGCTCATTTTTATTGTCTGACAGGGCAATTCGATTGTCGAGTCGATTGACTTCGATGGTTTTTACCGTATCATTGATCACTTTTAAAGGCGCCAGTGATTTTTTCATGAGATACGTGCCGGTGACGATGGTCAGAACCAGACTGATAAGGATCGAGGCCAACAGTTGCTTGGATAATAAGGAGATGAAGTCTGTTTCCTTATCCGGCCGCTGTGAAAAGCGGAGGTAATAATTCATGCCCTCCTTGTTTGTCCAAAGGCGGTAATAGGAGAATTCGGAAGCTTCGTTGCCCTGGACCTGCGTCGGAAGGGGATTTTCCTCAGGCGTACTGATCGCATCGTCGATATAGCGGTCGCTGAGTTTTCGGACGACGTGGGTCGGGCCATTGTCGATGATGAGGTGGCCGGCGCCGTCATAAATCTGCAGATTCATCTGTGGCGGTATGTTGGCTTGGACGAAGATGGTAGTATCGACTTTGCCGTACGTATCTAAATAATGAACGGCGGCGGCTGCATTATCCATCAGTTGATCGCGCAAGGCGTTGTTCATGATATAATGAATGCTGGTAAGTGTAGCGACGGATACTGTCAGCAGGATGAAGAACACGATTGCCGAATAGAGGAGGACCATCTTGGCAAAAATTGGCAGCGGTGCAATGAGAACCTGCCGTATAAGCCAGCGATTAATCTTCTGCCACATAGCCGACTCCCCGAACCGTGCGGATATAGTTGCGGTAGTCAGGACCCAGTTTGCCGCGAAGATAACGGATATAGACGTCGACGATGTTGGTATCGCCGGCAAAATCATATCCCCACACCTCTTCAAGAATACGTGACCGTGTCAAGACGATATTTTTATTGATGATCAGATAGACGAGGAGCTGAAATTCTGTCTTTGAAAATCTGATTTTTCGGGGACCGATGACAGCTTCATGGCGGTCGACGAATACGGTCATTTCACGAAGATGGAGATATTTTTCCTGCTTTTCAAGCTGACGGCGTTCTCGGAGGAGGGCACGGATACGGGCAAAGAGCTCTTTGCTGTTAAACGGCTTGGTCAGGTAGTCGTTGGCTCCGCTGTCCAAGCTGTAGACCTTGGTTTCGATATCATCCCTTGCAGACAACATCATGATCGGAACGTTCGACAACTCTCTCGTCCGTTTACAGATGCTCAGCCCGTCGATGTCGGGGAGCATGATATCGAGGAGTATGAGATCGAAGCGTTCCTGGCAGATGCGATCTAAGGCGGCAGCGCCGTTGTATTCAATCCCGCAGTCGTAGCCTTCGTGTTCCAGTTCCATCTGTATGAACCGAGCGATTGGTTTTTCGTCTTCAACGATTAAAATGCTTGTGTTTCCAGGCATATAAAAACCTCCGATCAAAAGTAGTTTTACACCCCGTTTACTTATATACTTTCTATTATAACGTATATCCTCTCGCTTTTGTACCATCACCTTATGTCTTTTTTGTATCGCTCACCTGGACATTATCACAAAAAAGTCACAACGATTTAATCTCTTTTTAATGTTTAGGCATTTACTTTTTCCGAGAACCTGTTATGATAGTAAGTGTAGAAGAGATCATCTACGAGACGTTGGAGATTTAAGTTTGTTCATTACACCCCTCGAACACCCCTATCTTATTTCTTCAACTGCTGAGATATTGTCTTCCCCCGATGATATCTTGCAATAAGAAAAAGCCGGCCCCCCTCGCCGGCTTTTTTCTATAGATGCAATGATGATGGAGGACTATGATTTTGAATAAATTTTGAGAAAAATATTTTGTGTTATGTCAAAAACCTAGGAAATACCTATATCTTCACCCTTTCGGTATTCATTGACAAGTTTTGGTATTCGTGCAATAATGAAACAGACGACGGGGGTTACCCCCGAACATTGATGTTGGGAGGTGAAAAATATGCATGTTATTTCCGATGAATGCGTAAAATGCGGCGCTTGCGCTAGCACCTGTCCTACGGGCGCTATCGAAGAAGGCGAAACGAAATACGTTGTAACTGATTCCTGCATCGATTGCGGCGCTTGTGAATCCGCTTGTCCTACCGGCGCAATTTCTGCTGAATAATTGCCAGGGCAATTCAATAAGAAAAGAGACATGTATTGGCATGTCTCTTTTTTTATTGAATTTTATCGGCGTCGTATGATAGAATAAAGTGATTGTAAGTTACATAGTAGGAGGAATTTACCTTGTATGTGTTAGGCATTGCCTTGGCCGTAGCCGTTGTCGACCAGCTCACGAAGTTTGTTGTACAGCAGGAAATGGTGCTTCATGAATCCATTCCGGTTATTCCGGGATTTTTTCATATTACCTATATTTTGAATAAAGGCGCTGCTTTTGGTATTTTAGAACATCAACAGTGGCTTTTTTTAATTATCGCCCTTATTTTATTCCTTTTATACGGTGTTTTTCGAAAAAAAATGCCGACAACGCCTCTGGTCAGCGGGGGAGCCGGCTTGCTTTTGGGAGGCGCTTTGGGTAATGCCATTGACCGGACCTTTGTCGGTGCGGTGACGGATTTCTTTGATTTTAGAATCTGGCCGGTGTTTAATGTCGCCGATATCGGCATCGTCGTCGGCGTCGCATTGCTATTGTGGTATAGTTGGACCCATCTTTCGGATAAATGAGGTTGAAGATATGGAAAATAAGGTATTGGTTGTTACAGAAGAAGAAAAGGGGAAACGCCTTGACGTCTATTTGACGGCGGCCTTGGACGTTTCACGAAGTTATGCTCAGCAGCTCATTCAGGGATCGGATGTTGTTGTAAATGATAAGCCGGCAAAGGCTAATTATCGGGTGAATACGGACGATGTCGTTCAGGTCCGGTTAGAGGTGCAGGAAGAGTATAATGTTGAGCCGGAAAATATCCCTCTCGATGTCGTCTATGAAGATAAGGACATCATCGTCGTCAATAAGGCACGAGGCATGGTCGTTCATCCGGCAGCCGGAAATTTTGACGGGACGTTGGTCAATGCGCTGCTCTATCATTGTCAGGGAGAGCTGTCGGGGATCAACGGCGTTATCCGGCCGGGTATCGTTCACCGCTTGGATAAGGATACGTCCGGCGTCATGGTCGCCGCGAAGACCGATGAGGCACATAAATGCCTGGCAGAACAGATCAAGGCCCATTCGGCTCATCGAACCTACTGGGCCCTGGTACACGGCAATATCTCGGAAGAAAAGGGCGTCATCGATGCGCCTATCGGAAGACATCCGAAAGATCGGATTCGAATGGCCGTAACCTTTAAAGGCGGCCGCGATGCCGTTACTCATTTCCGGGTCCTTAAGCGGTATGGTGAGTATACTTGGGTTGAATGTAAACTGGAGACGGGCCGGACGCATCAAATTCGTGTCCACATGGCCTATATTCATCATCCCGTCGTAAACGACCCCTTATACGGCTATAAGAAAGATGATTTTCCCATTGACGGTCAGGCACTCCATTCCCATTCACTTGACTTGGTCCATCCCATTACCAAGCAGTTGATGCACTTTGAAGCGCCGGCACCGGCAGATTTTCTCGACTGCCTGAAGCGGGCGGAACAGAAGGAGTGACAGTTGATGAGTCGTACGTGGAAAGAAAAGACACTGCTCATGGACGAAAAAGCGATGGGGCGGGCTATTCGCCGCATTGCCCATGAAATTATTGAACATAATAAGGGGCTTGACCGAACGATATTGGTCGGCATCCATACCCGCGGCGTTCCCTTAGCGAAGCGGCTGGGGCAGGAGCTGGAAGCCATAGAAGGGCGAAAAGTTCCGGTCTATGACTTGGACATTTCGGCTTACCGCGATGATGACCGCAAGAATCCCATTGCTATTACGGACGCCGGCAAGTTCGATGCTGACGGCAAGACCGTCGTCCTCGTCGATGACGTCTTGTTTACCGGCCGAACGGTCCGGTCGGCACTGAATGCGATTATGGAATTGGGGCGTCCGCAGTTCATTGAACTGGCCGTACTCGTCGACAGAGGCCATCGGGAACTGCCGATTCGGGCCGATTACGTCGGTAAAAATGTACCGACGTCGCGGAAAGAAGACGTTGCCGTCCAGCTGAAAGAAACGGACCGGCAGGATCGCGTTATCCTGAGGGAAGTGACAGTGCAATAACCCGACTGCTGCTTTGTGCGGCAGTCTTTTTCATTGATTTCACTTTTGTTTATTGCTATACTTAAAGAAAAACATACGTTTTGCTATAGATTCAGGAAGAAGGGGTTGTGATGAAAAAGATTTTAAATGATGCCAATAACGTTGAAGATGAAATGATTCGGGGCCTGGTCGAGTCGGCCCCGAAAATGCTTCGTAAGAATCCAGCTGTGATAGGAAGTTGTAATTAGCCACGATGAAACGATTTTTTAAACGACTGTTCCTCAGTCTTATGTGTCTGGCCGTCATTGCTGTCGGTGCCGGGCTGTATATCGGCAACATGGCCTATGAAGAGTTTTATGACGCCCCCTGGGATCAGATTTTGGGGATTGAAAATCACAGCCGTGACGTATCGACGATTCGTCAGTGGGAACGGGACCGGGACTGGGAACCGGTCCGGGTTAACGCCACGGATGGAAAGATTCTGCGAGGGACCTATATTGAAAACCGCCGCGATTCCCACAAAACGGTTATCCTCCTCCACGGTTTGTACCAAAATAGAACGATGTGTCTTCCTTACATGGACGAATACCGCCGCTTGGGCTATAACATCCTGCTCATCGACTTGCGGGGACACGGCGAAAGTGAAGGCGACCATACGGAATGGGGGATAAGTGAAGTCGATGACTTACTGATGTGGTGTCAGTGGCTGCAAAACCGCGACCCGCAGATGACCATCGGCCTTCACGGTATTTCTCTCGGCGCGTCGATGGCTTTATTGTATGCCGGCAGTGAGTACGGTAAGGATTTGTCCTTTGTCGTCGCTGACAGTGCCTATGGCAACATCATTTCTCTCGGTCGGGAAAAATTATGGCAGGCCGTCGGTGACAAGCGGGCCATTTGGGGTTATGACCTCTTAGATCCCTTCTTCCAAGCAGCCATGTTCTACCATACTCATAAAATGGTGTCATCCTTGGAACCGGCTCAGGCTGTAAAGCGGATGAAAGTTCCGGTGCTTTTCCTTCACGGCAGTGACGACGCCTTAGTTCCGGTCAAGACGGCGGAAAGTTTGTATGATAATTGTACAAGCCCTAAAAAAGAAATCCATATTTTTGAAGGGTCGGCCCATGCCGTCGGCATTGAGACGAACCGAAACGAATACATGCGAGTCTTGGGCCAATTCTTAGAAGAAGATGCTGGTTCAGTATAAAAAAAGTCTAGTCCTATGCATTTCCGATACTTGACTATTCTTTCATACCCGACTATTATTAGTATAGTACATTTCCGCCATCTACTAGATATTGTAGATGGCGGTTGCACGTCTACATACATTGTTGAGGAGGAAATGGAATGAACGAACAAGAATGGCTCGGCAGTGACAATCAGCTGGGACTCGATATTTGGAAGAATAAATATTGTAACGACGGCGAAACTTTCGACCACTGGATTGAACGCATCAGCGGCGGCGACAGCGAAGTTGCTGATTTAATCAAAGAAAAGAAGTTTCTCTTTGGCGGTCGAATCTTGGCAAACCGCGGATTGGAATGTGAAGGGAAGAAGATCACCCTGTCCAACTGCTACGTTATGACTCCGCCGGAAGACAGTATCGAAAGCATCTTCGACCGGGCCGGGAAATTGGCTCGTACCTATAGTTACGGCGGCGGATGCGGCATCGATATTTCTCAGCTCAGTCCAAAGGGGGCCCGCATCAACAATGCGGCTAAAGAAACGAGCGGCTCCATTTCCTTTATGACCCTCTACTCCTTAGTCACCGAACTGATTGGTCAGAACGGCCGCCGCGGCGCCTTGATGATTTCCATCGACTGTGCCCACCCGGACGTGCTCGAGTTTATTAAACTCAAGACTGACCTCGATAAAGTTACTAAGGCCAATATTTCTATTCGCCTGAGCGATGAATTTATGGAAGCCGTCAAGGAACATAAACAGTTCCGTCTGCACTTTACCCGGAAAGAAACGGGGCAGGTCATCGAAAGCCTGGTCAATGCAGCTGACGTATTCCGCCTCGTTGCCGAAACGAACTGGGATTACGCTGAACCGGGCGCTCTCTTTTGGGATCGGATCAAATCGTGGAACCTCTTGGCCAACACGCCGGAATTTTCCTTTGCAGGGGTCAATCCCTGTGCGGAAGAACCTTTGCCGGCCGGTGGTTCGTGTCTCCTCGGCAGTGTCAATTTGGCAAACTTCGTCAAGTCTCCCTTTACGCCGAATGCCTCCTTTGACTTCGACGAATTCAAGCGCTGCGTCGTCATTGCCGTCCGGGCTTTAAACGATGTCCTCGAAGAAGGCCTGCCCCTCCATCCCTTGGAAGAACAGCGGGAAAGCGTTACGGCTTGGCGCCAAATCGGCTTGGGCATCATGGGCCTGGGCGATATGCTCATCCAGATGGGACTGACCTATGGCAGTAAAGATGCTGTTGATTTCTGTCACGATATCGGCTTTGCCATGGCTGACACGGCCATTGCCGCTTCGGCTGATTTGGCTCGCGAACGCGGTGCCTTTGCCAAATGCCATATCGATGAAATCATGAGCACCCCTTATTTTAAAGCCAATACGACAGATGCGACGGCTGAAAAGGTAAAGGAATACGGCCTTCGCAATTCCCAGCTGCTCACCATCGCTCCGACGGGGACCTTGTCGACCATGCTCGGCATTTCCGGCGGCATTGAACCGATTTATGCTAACTTCTACGAAAGAAAGACCGAATCCCTCCACGGGACGGACGTCTACTATAAAGTTTATACGCCTATCGTCGAACGGTATATGAAGGCTCGTAAACTGAAGGATGACGGTGAACTGCCGGATTACTTCGTTACGGCCCTGACCCTCGATTACCGCGAACGCGTCGCCATGCAGGCAGCTTGGCAGCGTCACATCGATGCGTCCATCAGTTCGACAGTCAATGTACCCAACAGCTTTACTGTCGAAGATACGGAAAACCTCTACCTCCTGGCCTATGAAAACGGCTGCAAAGGCCTGACCTTATTCCGTGACGGCTGCAAACGTGCCGGTATCCTGACGACTCATGAAGAAGAAAAACCGGTACCGACGGCCGGCGAAGGTCTTGAACGAGGCGAAATCGTCAGTATCGACGACAACGTCATCGGCAAGAAGCGCAAGCTCATTACGGGCTGCGGCAGCCTGCACTGCATGGCCTTCTTTGATCCCCAGACCGGGGCTCTGCTTGAAACGTATTTGAGTAAAGGATCTACCGGCGGCTGCAATAACTTCATGATCGGCCTGTCACGTATGATTTCTATCAGCGCCCGTGCCGGCATCGATATTTATACTATCGTCGATCAGCTCAATTCGACGGGGAACTGCCCGTCCTATTCAGTCCGCCGGGTAACGCGAGGCGATACCAGCCGCGGGTCGTGCTGCCCCATGGCCGTCGGCAATGCCCTCCTCGACATGTTCGATGAAGTGCAGCAGGAACTGCAGCAGACGGAATCCGTTGCCAGCGGCCATACGCCGCCGGTCAAAAAAGCACCGGTCCGTCCGAGAGCCGAAAAGAAAGTTACGGCGGAAAGCATCCTTTGCCCCCAGTGCGGCGAGCCTCTGACCTTTGAAGGCGGCTGCAATACCTGCAAGAACTGCGGCTGGAGTAAATGCAGTTAAGTTAAGGTAAGCGGGACGGCTCAGCGTTCTTTTCTATCCCGTGGGTAGATGATTTCTTTGTCTGTCTATTTTATGTTATAATAGATGCGGATTATTACTGAAAATTTTCGTATTTATTACGTAAAATTTACAGACAGAGGAGCGTCGATTATGCAGATGTTTTTGTATTTACAGCAACACAGGAAATGTCTTTATCAAGGTATTTCCTGTGTTTTTCTTTTTGTTTTCTTTGGTCTGCTGATTCAAATGTTAACATTGCCAGTATCTTCTTTTGTATTTAAGTCACGGTTACTTTTTGGTGGGATCACGGCGGCATTGAGTATGACCCTTTGGAACTACACAAAAGGATACATTATTGCCTTCATCTTTTATACAGGAATTTTTCTATCTTCGGCATTCGTACCGATGCTTGTCGGACAGCATGTTGAGAGAGCTGAAATTATAGCTGCTTATTTGTTAGGGTCTATGGTCTTTCTTTTTTTGACCGATTTACTATATCTCAGTCGGCATATAGCCTTGAAGGTGATGCGACGTCTTAGCAATGGAATACTTTATTTTTGTTTAGCATTAGCGTTGTTGATGCCCCTTGTCATTTGGGGATACTATGCCGTCAGCGGTCGTGTATTGTCCGCGACGATTGTATTGACGTTATTTCAAACGAACGGCAGCGAATCTCTGGCGTATTTAAAAAGTCAAAACTTGGTCAGCTGGGTGGGGACCCTGGTAATTCTTGTTTTTGTTCTCGGTGGGACGACATATTTTTTACATCGCTTAGCCGTTCCTATCCTTTCTTTTCCCAAGAAGACGGCTGTTTTATTGTCACTTTTTATCTTGGGAGTCAGCAGCCATACCGTTGTCAAAGGGACGGATTATTTACCGGTTCGCATTGCCAGGGAGACAACGGATTCTCTACAGCAGTATAAAGCGTACGGCAAGGCAAAAGCGCAGCGAGAATCCCGGCTGCAACAATTAAAGGGGCTGCATATTGAATCGGCGGGTGGTGTATTTGTTCTGGTTATCGGTGAGTCTGAAACGCGGGATCATATGCAGGCATATGGCTATAATCGTGATACGACGCCATGGCTGATGGAAGAATCTCAGAAACCGGGAGCTATCCTTTTCCGGAATGCCTATTCCAATCACACGCATACAGTTCCCGTTCTGACTTATGCCCTGAGTGAAAAGAATCAATATAATGATATTTCGTTGGAAAAATCCTATTCACTAATAGAAATCGCTAAAGCGGCAGGGTATGATACGTATTGGATCAGTAATCAGCGGAAATATGGTGCCTGGGATACGCCTGTTGCTGAAATGGCCAGTACGGCAACTCATCAGATCTGGATGAATGAACGGGCCGGGACCCATGATTTACGGTCCGACCGCTACGATGAAGATTTGGTAGAGGCGATCCCTGACAGCCGTGATGTGAAGAATGCCTTAATCGTTATTCATCTCATGGGGAATCATGGTTCATATGCTGATCGCTATCCTGCAGCATGGAAACATTACAGCGGCAGATCAACATCGATTGATGCCTATGATGATGCGGTCCGATACAATGATTATGTTTTACAGACACTTTATGACAAGCTGAAGGATAATCCGAACTTCAAAGGCTTTGTCTATTTTTCGGACCATGGGGAAGATGTAGAGAAAAACTATGGTCATGAAGCCAGCAAATTCACTGCGACGATGAGCCATATTCCGTTGTTCATGATCCTAAGTCCGTCTTTTCAGACAGAACGGCCGCGAACGGTGCAGAGTTTACAAAACCATCGTGAAAGCTATTGGACCAATGACTTGATTTATAACCTTATGACCGACCTCATGGGAATTGAAGGTGTCCCGGGCAGTGATCCTGATTGGGACTTGGCATCGCCTGAATACAGCATGAGTAAAGGTAATCTCAGGACTTTGCATAACAAAAACCGCTTGCCTGAATGAGGATGCAGTCTGTAAAGGCCGTAAATGTTTTTTTACTAAAGCCAGTATTGACAGACTGAGACATTATGTTTATAATATACATAATTTTACAGAAAGCGATGAAAGAGAAGCAAATTACGAGTCTTTTCAGAGAGCTGCCGGTCGGTGCGAGGCAGCAGGGCTGTAAGGCGTTCCGCTCCGGAGCTGCAAATGATGAATTTGACGGGTACGCCCGATACAGCGGTACAAGTTGGCCGAAAGGCAAGTTGGGTGGCAACGCGGGAATACAACTCTCGTCCCTTTGATGGGACGGGAGTTTTTTTTATAGCAGAAGACTTTCCCTGCGGTCTTCGCTGCATAAGAGGGGGAGAAACATGAAAAGAGTGTACAATTTCAATGCCGGTCCATCGGCAATGCCTTTGGAAGTACTGAAAGAAGTACAAGCCGAATTTCTCGATTTCAATGGAACCGGTATGAGCATCGTTGAAATCAGTCATCGCAGTGCCGCCTATCAAGCTATGCAGGACGATACGGTGACTATGTTGAAAAAGCTCTTGGCCGTTCCTGACGATTATCACATCGTCTTTATCCAGGGCGGCGGCAGTATGCAGTTTACCATGCATGCGGCAAACTTCCTGAAACAGCGCGGCGGTTATTTGAATACCGGCGTCTGGTCCAATAAGGCCATGGAAGCGGCGTCCTTTTTCGGCGAAACTTATGAAGTCGCCTCGAGTAAAGCCGATGGTTTTTCTTATATTCCAAAAGCTGACAGCTTTGCCGTAAAAGAAGGTACGGATTACGTCTATATGACTTCCAACAACACGATTCACGGGACGCAGTGGAAGGATTTTCCTTCCTTCGACGTTCCCTTGTTCTGTGACATGTCCAGCGACTTCCTCAGCCGGCCCGTCGATATCAAGCAGTTTGACTTCATCTATGCCGGCGTCCAGAAAAATGTCGGTCCTGCCGGCGTCGTCGCAGCGATCATTAAAGATGATCTCTTGAAAAAGGTTTGCCGCGACCTGCCGGTCATGATGCAGTATAAGACCTATGTCGATCACGATTCGACGTATAATACGCCGCCGGTATTCAATATTTACTTCGTCAATAAAGTCGCTCACTGGCTTGATTGTAACGGCGGTCTCTCCGCTATGGCTAAGCGCAATCAAGAAAAAGCAGCCATCGTTTATGACGTCATCGATGAAAGCAACGGTTTTTACCGCGGCCATGCCGCAAAAGATTCGCGCAGTTTGATGAACGTCACCTTCAACCTGCCGACACCGGAATTGGAAGCTCAGTTCGTTTCGGCCGCTGCCGAACGAGATATCATCGGTATCAAAGGCCATCGTTCCATCGGCGGCTGCCGGGCCTCGCTGTATAATGCCGTTACCGAAGAAGGATGTCAGGCTTTGGCGGATTTCATGAAAGATTTCCATAAAAAGCATTAATATTGTATATAAGGAATAGGATCTATAGGGGGATACGAAAATGAAAATTTTAGTCAGCGATGACGTATCGATGAAGGGCGTAGAGCTCCTTCGTGAAAACGGCTACGAAGTCGACGTTAAGAAAAATCTCGATGAAGACGGTCTCATCGCCTGCATTGGCGAATACGACGGCCTCATTACCCGCTCGATGACCCACGTTACGGAAAAGGTCATTGCCGCCGCGACAAAATTGAAAGTCGTCGGCCGTGCCGGTGTCGGTGTCGACAGCATCGACTTGAAGAGCGCTACGGCTCGCGGCATCGTCGTCGTCAATACGCCGACGTCGAATACCTTGGCGGCGACGGAACACACCTGTGCTATGATCATGGCTATTACCCGCCACATTCCGCAGGCCCATAATTCACTCATGGCCGGCAACTGGGACCGCAAGACCTTTACGGGCATTCAGCTCCAGAATAAGACCCTCGGCATCATCGGTGTCGGCCGTATCGGCTCGCGGATTGCGAAACGGATGCAGGCCATGGAAATGAAGACCATCGGCTATGACCCGTATATTCCGGAAGAACGGTTTAAACAGCTCGGCGTCGAACCCGTCGACTTGGATACCCTCCTCGAACGGTCGGACTACATTACGATGCACACGCCGCTGACCAAGGAAACGACAGGCCTTATCGGTAAGGATGAAATTGCCAAGATGAAAGACGGCGTGCGGGTCATCAACGTCTCGCGCGGTGCCGTCCTCGACATCGATGCCCTGGCCGATGCCTTAAAGAGCGGCCACGTAGCCGGTGCTGCCATCGACGTATTTCCGACGGAACCGCTTACGAAGGATATCAATCCCTTCGTTGGCATGGACAATGTCGTCATCACGCCGCACCTCGGCGCTTCGACGGTTGAAGCTCAGATCGGTGTTTCCGTCGACGTTGCTGAAGGAGTCATGGAAGCTCTGAAGGGCGAACCGGTTGCTACGGCTGTCAATATGGCTCCCGTTCCGCCTCATGTCTACAACGTCATCCATCCTTATTTCGACCTCATGGAACGGATGGGGAACTTAGGCGTATATTTGGCCGATGCCCCCATGAAGGAAATCGAAGTCGAATATACGGGCGAACTGGCCGATACGGAAACGCGCCTTTTGACGACGGCTGTCCTCAAGGGGGCTCTCAATCCCATCCTGCAGGAATCGGTCAATTACGTCAACGCTTCTGAAGTAGCTAAGACGCGCCACATTGCCGTCAAGGAAATCAACAGCCAGTCCAATAACTACTTCGTCAATTCGGTCACCGTCCGCGTTCGGACCAATAAGGGTGAACACGCCATCGTCGGCGTCCTGTTCAACGGCACGGAAGCCAAGATCGTCCAGATCGATGAATACCGTGTCGACTTTAAGCCCGAAGGCTATTTGCTCCTCGTACCCCACGTCGACCAGCCGAACATGATCGGTCAGATTTCGACCATCCTCGGCCAGGCTCATATCAACATCATGGGCATGCAGGTCGGCCGCATGACGACGACGGGCAACAACATCATGGCCATTGCCGTCCAGGATGATATTCCCAATGACATCATGGTTAAGCTCCGCTCGATCAACGGCATTCTCGACATCAAACTCATTCACTGTGACACACACTAAAAGGGGAAGATTATGGTACGCATCATACTTATTCGCCACGGCGAAACACAATGGAACATTGAAGGCCGCTACCAGGGGCAAGAAGATACCCATCTCAGCGAACGGGGTCTTCTCCAGGGGCGCATGGTTGCTGACGGGTTAAAGAATACACCCATCGATGTCGCCATCTCGAGTCCCCTCGAACGCTCCTATATGACCTGCTCTTTCTGTGCGTCTCTTCACGGACTTACGGTCTTAAAAGACGACCGCCTGCTGGAAATCAATCACGGCGATTGGGAAGGGCAGCTGGCCGATGAAATCAAAGCCCGGTATCCTGAAGAATTTCAGCGCTGGCATACGGCGCCCCATACGGTTACGATGCCGGGCAAGGGCGGCGAATCCTTGGAAGACGTCCGCAGCCGCGTCCGGGCCGCCTTTGATGATTACGTACAGCAGTATGAAGGCAAGACAGTCTTAGTAGCAGCTCACGATGCGGTCAACAAGGCCATCATCTGTGACGTGTTGGGCCTCGATTTAAGTCATTTTTGGCAGATCAAGCAGGACAACACCTGCATCAACGTCCTCGAATGGCAGGATGGTATTTGGCGCTTAGTTCTGCTCAATTCGACCAATCATATGGGGTACTTATTCAGCGGTATTGAACAAAAAGGGTTATAAGGCTATCGGAGTGGGGTAGTCAAGCATATATTTACGGAGGAAGGAAGCAGTTATCATGTTAGATACGAAATTTATCCGCGACCACGTGGAAGAAGTAAAGGAAAATATTAAGAATCGCCACGCCCATGCCGACGTCGATGCCTTCGTCGCCTTAGACGATAAACGGCGTGAAATCCTTCAAAAAGTAGAAGCCATGAAGAATGAACGCAATACGGTTACCAAGGAAATCAGCCAGCTCAAGCGCAACAAGGAAAATGCCGATGCTCAGATTGCAGCCATGAAAAAACTCGGTGACGACATCGACGTCCTCGATAAGGAAGTCAAGGCTGTAGAAGCAGATATGCACGCCATCCAGCTCATGATCCCCAATATGTGCCATCCGTCGGTACCGGTCGGCAACGACGACAGCGACAATCCGGAAGTCCGCAAATGGGGCGAACCGAAACAGTTCGACTTTGAACCCTTGAATCATTGGGATGTCGGCGAACGCTTGGGCCTTCTCGATTCCGAACGGGCCGCAAAAGTTACGGGCGCTCGTTTCTATTACTATGTCGGTGCCGGCGCCCGCCTCGAACGAGCCGTGTACAACTTCATGCTCGACCAACACACGGAAAAGGACGGCTACACGGAAGTCATTCCGCCGTACATCGTCAACCGCGACTCCATGACCGGTACGGGTCAGCTGCCGAAATTTGCTGAAGACATGTACAAGCTCAACGTCGAAGGCGAAGAAATGTATATGATCCCGACGGCCGAAGTACCGCTTACCAACTACTACCGCGGTGAAATCATCGACGGCGATAAACTGCCGATTTACTTCACGTCCCTGACGCCGTGCTTCCGCGCGGAAGCAGGTTCTGCCGGCCGCGATACGCGAGGTCTTATTCGCCAGCATCAGTTCCACAAGGTCGAAATGGTAAAATATTCGGCTCCGGAAACGAGCTACGATGAACTCGATAAATTGACTCAGAATGCCGAAGATATCCTGAAAGCGTTGGGCCTCCCTTATCACGTCGTCTGCCTCTGCACCGGCGACATCGGTTTCTCTGCAGCCAAGACCTTCGACGTCGAAGTCTGGTTCCCGGCTCAAGGGAAATACCGCGAAATTTCTTCGTGCTCCAATACAGAAGATTTCCAGGCACGGCGGGCTAATATCCGCTTCCGCCGGTCGCCGAAGTCGAAACCGGAATTCGTCCATACCCTGAACGGTTCGGGCCTGGCTGTAGGCCGTACGGTTGCAGCTATTCTCGAAAACTACCAGCAGGCTGACGGTTCGGTCATCGTACCGGAAGCCCTTCGTCCCTATATGCACTGCGACGTCATTACGAAAGAAAAATAAGAGTCTCGTCCACGAGATGCTGTTAAAAAACTCCTGCCTAAAAGCAGGAGTTTTTTGCTTTGCCTAGAAATAATACTATATATGTGTTTTCGTTATTTTTAGACAAGGAGGTTCATTATGAATCGCGTATTGACCTTGGAGTTTGTCCGCGTTACGGAAGCGGCGGCTGTGAAAGCCGGACGCCTCATGGGTAAAGGCGATAAGATCGGTGCCGATCAATTGGCCGTCGACGGCATGCACTCGATCTTGGCGACCGTTCCTATCGACGGCACCGTCGTCATTGGCGAAGGGGAAATGGATGAGGCCCCTATGTTATATATCGGTGAAAAAGTCGGTGCCGGCGGCGCCGAAGTCGACATTGCCGTCGATCCCTTGGAAGGGACGAATCTGACGGCGAAAGGGCAGGACGGGTCGATCTCCGTCATGGCCATTGCCGGGAAAGGTGATTTGCTCCACGCGCCGGACATGTACATGGAAAAGCTCTGTGTCGGGCCGCGGGCGAAAGGGCGCATCGACTTGACGAAGTCCGTGACGGAAAATCTGCGCCGTATTGCTGAAGGCTTAGAACGAGGCATCGATGACACGACTGTCGTCATCCTCGACCGGCCGCGCCATAAAGACCTCATCGACGAATGCCGCAGTGCCGGCGCCCGCATCAAACTCATTACCGACGGTGACGTCTCGCCGGCTGTCGATGCCGGTATCGAAGGCTCCGGCGTCCACGTCGTCATGGGTATCGGCGGCGCTCCGGAAGGCGTCCTAGCAGCTGCGGCTTTAAAGTGCCTCGGCGGCGACATGCAGGCCCGCCTCATTCCTTATACTGATGAAGAACGGCAGCGCTGCCTGGATATGGGCATCAAAGATGTCAACAAGGTCCTGACCCTCGATGATTTGGTCAAGGGCGATGACTGCATTTTCTCGGCAACGGCCATTACCGATACGCCCATGATGCGCGGCGTTCAGTACTTTGGCGGCGGTGCCCGTACTATGTCGGTCGTCATGCGTTACCGCAGCGGAACGATACGTTTTATCGATACCTTCCACCGCTTCAACAAAGAGGCTAAATGGAGTATTCACCTATAACTTTTCTTTTATAAGGTATTCCTAAAAAAGGGCTTGTTGCCTAGGCGACAAGCCTTTTTTTTTCTGTCCTTTTATGGTAGAATGATTTGATAGTAATTATATGCTCAATAAAATGGCATCTTCAGGCGCTGCGTCTTCAGGGCCATTTAGATAAAACTACTCGAATACTATTAGGAGGCACCAGAATTGGAGAAACTTGTTATTCATGGTGGAAAGCCCTTACAGGGCACTGTTCGCGTCAGTGGGGCTAAAAATGCCGTACTGCCCATTATCGTCGCATCTATGTTGGGAACGACGAAAAGCACATTAACCGAAATTCCGAAGCTCGCCGACGTTCATACCGTCTGCGACGTCATCGAATCCCTCGGCGTCCATATAGAACATCCTGAAAGAGACACCCTTATCATTGATGCCCATGAGTTGACATCGACGACGGCACCCTATGATTTGGTCCGCCGCATGCGTGCGTCCTTCTTAGTTATGGGACCGCTCTTGGCCCGCAAAGGCCGGGCACAGATTTCCTTGCCCGGCGGCTGCTCCATCGGAGCCCGTCCGATCGACCTGCACCTCAAGGCCTTTGAAGCCATGGGCGCCGTCATCAATCTTGAAAACGGCGACATCGAAGCCGTGGCTCCTAACGGCTTACAGGGCGCTCAGATCTACCTCGATTTCCCCAGTGTCGGCGCGACGGAAAACATCATCATGGCCGCTTCTATGGCCAATGGCAAGACGGTCCTCGAAAATGCCGCTGAAGAGCCGGAAATCGTCGACTTGGCTACCTACCTGAACAGCATGGGGGCTAATATTCGCGGCGCCGGTACCAACGTCATCCGCATCGAAGGCGTCAAAGAACTTCACGGTGCCAGCCACGCCGTCATTCCCGACCGCATCGAAGCCGGTACCTTCATGATCGGGGCCGCCATGACCAAGGGGAACATCTTCGTTGAAAATGCCATTTCAGAACATTTGAAGCCTCTTATTTCTAAATTAAAAGAAGTCGGTGCCGAAGTAGAGGAAGAAATCGACGGCATCCGCGTCATCGGCCATGAGCCCCTGCGGCCGGCCGATATAAAGACCTTGCCGTATCCCGGCTTCCCGACAGATATGCAGGCTCAGTTCATGGCCTTGACGACCCTCTGCCAAGGGACGAGCGTCGTCACTGAAACGGTCTTTGAAAACCGCTTCATGCATGTCGATGAATTTAAACGGATGGGTGCTAAAATCCGGATTGAAGGACGAAGCGCCATCGTAGAAGGCATAGAACAGCTCAAAGGCGCCTCGGTCAATGCCACCGACCTGCGTGCCGGAGCGGCCCTGGTCCTGGCGGGCTTGGTCGCTGAAGGAGAAACGGAAGTCGGTTATCTCTATCACATCGACCGTGGTTACGATAATTTTGTATTGAAATTACAAAGGCTAGGTGCAGATATTGTTCGCGTCAATATTGAGGAAGAAGAAAACTAAAAAAAAGGTACAGCCCAGGCATTCCCGCTCGTTCTTTTTATCGAACTGGTTCGGCAGCGACATTGCTATCGACCTGGGAACTGCCAATATCATCGTATTCGTTAAAAACAAGGGCATCGTCGTCAACGAGCCGGCGGTCATCGCCGTCGATACGATGGAAAACAAGGTCGTTGCCATCGGCCGCGAAGCCCAGGCCATGATAGGGCGGACACCTCGCAACATCCACGCCTACCATCCGCTTCGCAGCGGCGTCATCGCCGACTACGATGCTACCGAATATATGCTGCGGTACTTCATTCGCCGGGCCATCGGCAAATCCCTGTTCTTTAAGCCCCGCGTCGTCATCTGCGTTCCGTCGAGCGTTACCAATGTCGAACGGAGGGCTGTCATCGAAGCGGCCATGCAGGCCGGGGCCAGAAAGACGACGGTCATGGAAGAACCCCTGGCAGCTGCCATCGGTGCCGGTCTCGACATCGCGACGTCAAACGGGTCGATGGTCGTCGATATGGGCGGCGGTACGACCGACGTTGCCGTACTCAGTCTGAGCGGCATCGTCATCAGTGAGTCCCTGCGTATCGGTAGCAACACCTTTGATGAAGCCATTATCCGATATTTGGAAAAGATAAAGCACGTCACCATCGGCCAGCATACGGCAGAAGAGCTGAAAATCCTCATCGGCACCGCCATGAGCGACGGCCGCCGTATGACAGCTGACGTCCGCGGCCGCAGTACCGAAACGGGACTTCCCGTATCGATCGATATCGACTCGCAGGAAATCCGCCTGGCCATCGACGAACCGATTCAGACCGTCCTCAAGACGATCGTTTCCATCTTGGAAAAAACGCCGCCTGAACTGGCTGCGGACATTGCCGATCACGGCATCGTCCTCACCGGAGGCGGACTGCTTCTCGATAGTTTTGACCGTCTCATTTCCCGAACGACGGGCATGGCAGCGTATCTCTGCGAAGATCCGCTGCTCTGTGTAGCCCATGGCGCCGGCAAGGCCGTGCGGGAAATGGACCGCTTAAAAGATAGTTTTGATGATTTATAACTGTTTCGCTCTTTCAGTGAAATAGGAAATGGAGGGAGCCGTCATGAAAAAACTTTACAGACTCGCCGTATTAGCCGGACTCGCCGGCCTGCTGTCGATGCCGGCAGCTGCGGCCGATGTATCCTATATAACGGTATTGAGCGGCAGCGTCGTCAGTGTAGCCCCTGTCGGTGCAGCCGTTAAAGAAGGAGATGTTCTCCTTACGGTAAATTCGTTAGCCGGTCCGATGCCGGCGGCCCGTTCCGATAAAGAAGGGGTTGTCAAATCAGTCCTCGTCCAACCGGGCTCACAGGTACAGCAGGGCGCCGTTGTCGTCGTGGTGGAAACGAAATGATGAAACACGCCATGACTAAGAAAGTTTCTGCTTTACGGCGTATGGTGGGCCGGGTCTGTCTGACTGCGGCCTTTTCCTGTCTGTTGGCGGTTTCTGTCCAGGCTCAGGAATTCATGAACGTCAGCGACGTTCAGATCGGCATGACCGGCTATGCCAAGACCGTCGTTCAAGGTACGGAAATCCAGACCTTCCCCGTTGAAATCTTAGGGGTCATGAAGAACAGCGGACCGGCCGGTGATTTGATACTGGCTAAGTTTTCCGGCCCGCTCATCGAACAGACCGGCGGTATCGCCCAAGGGATGAGCGGAAGCCCGGTCTATATCGACGGCAAACTCCTCGGTGCCGTCGCTTACGGCTGGTCCTTTACCAATTCCCGCATCGGCATGATTACGCCTATTAACGACATGCTGAAGCTGTGGAACGTGCCGACGAAGGAAGAAATACGGCCCTTCAACGCCCGTGAATCGTCGCTGGTTCCCATTGCGACGCCGCTGATGATGTCAGGATTTGACACCATCTCGGCGGACTGGATGAAGAGCAAGCTTCCCGATTATAATTTCATGCCTGTCGATACGGCATCGGCCAGCACCGACGAAGTTGCCCTGCCTTTAGAACCGGGCAGCAGCGTTGCCGCTGCCTTCGTCAACGGCGATATGAAGATGGGCGCTATCGGTACGGTCACCTACGTCGACAACGACCACATCGTCGCTTTCGGACATCCTTTTTTGAAAAAGGGCAGTATCAATTATTTCATGCATAATGCCTATATTTTTACGGTTGTCAACAACCTGTCCAGCTCTTTCAAATTAGGTTCTATCGGTGCGGAAGTCGGCAAGATCACCCAGGATAGAGGGGCCGGCATCAGCGGCCAGTACAACTATCTGGCACCGGGTATTCCCGTTACGATTAATGTCCGCGATACCGATACGGATACGGCCATGACCAAGCGCGTCAAAATCATTGAAGACAATGAATTGACGCCGGTATTGGCGGCGACGACGGTTTACAATACGGTCAATAAGACTATCGACCGAACCGGCGGCGGTACGGCAACCTTGTCCTATACGATTCGCTCATCCAATGGCCGTGATAAGGACATTACCCGCCACAACATGTATTATTCCGAAGAAAACATCAATGAAAAGAGCATCGATGAACTCTACAACGTCCTCGATATTTTGAAGCACAACGAGTTCATCGACTATCCGGTCCTCGATATTACCATGAACGTCGATATTACCCAGGCCCGCAAGTCGGCCACCATCGTCGATGCAACGGCAGCGCCGGTCGTCGTCAGCCCCGGAGACAATGTTTACTTCAAAGTTAAGCTCCATCCCTACCGCGGCGTCGATGAAGTGAAGACCATGAGCTTTACCGTCCCCAAAGACCAGCCTTTAGGCGATATGGTTTTGGAAGTTCGCGGCGGCGGCGTCATCCCCTTGCCCTATTTGATTGAAAAGCAGCGCTACAACTTGACCGATGAAATCATTCGGCGTTTGCGCCGCTACAAGGATTTTGATGCCTTGAAAAAGGAAATTGACAAGGAAGATTCCAATAACGATTTGGTCATCGAAATCCTCGACCAGGGCGTCAGCATGATCAACGAAAGCGGGACCAAGGTGAGCAAGGAGAAAATCCGCGGTAAAGAACCGGGTACCAGTGCCAAAGATGTCATTAAGCCGAGCAAGCACAATGTGGGCGACGACAATCAAAGTGATGCCAAGTCGTCCATCGCTACGCCGTACATCGTCAAAGGCGACGGCCAGATTACGATTAAAGTCGTGTCGCCGGAAAAACGCGATGCCTATCTCGCCAAGAATCACAACATCAATGAAGCCAAGGCCATTATCGGCGATGAAAGCGAAGGTTCGTCTCAAGAAGAAGACCTGGAAAAATCCGATAAGGCCGACAGCAGCAAAGATACGGATAAAAAGAACGACAAGGGCCAGGATAAGGAAGACGGGAAGGATACGGCTTCGGTTATCCGGACGGTCGACCTCGATATGTTCCACTGAGCATAAAACATGTTCTTTTACCGGGAGAATCGTCCTTTTACCAATGCCTGAAAAGGGCTGTCTTCGGACAGCCCTTTTTACTTGCCATTTTTCGCATAAAATGCTATTATTTTACCTATGGAAACTCAAATTTAAATTTTAGTTTCCGGCCTGGATTTTCTCACAATTTAGGCACAATTAAATATTGGTGTTTTACATCCATTTTTAATAATGGTATAGTAAAAGTAGTCTAACACTTAGGGAAAGGGCGGTATTTCATGCAGAAGCTTTTAGAAGGCATTGGTAAGTTTTCAATCCATGTCTTTGAACAAGTCGGTGTCATCGCCATCCTTTTTGCCCAGACGATGCGCCAGCTTCCAAAGAATCAGCGCCGGCTGATGTTCAGTCAGATGGCCCATCTCGGCGTCAATTCACTGCCTATCGTCAGCATGACCCTGCTCTTTGCCGGCATGGTCATGACCCTGCAGATTGTCGATATTCTCTTGCGCTACGGGGCGCAGTCGACTTTGGGCGGCGTTATGTCCGTCGCCATGGGCCGTGAATTAGGCCCTATTTTGACGGGCGTCGTCATGGCCGGCCGCGTCGGCGCTGCTATGACGGCAGAAATAGGGACGATGAAGGTTACCGAGCAGATCGACGCTTTGCGCTGCATGGCCGTCAATCCCATTGCTTACCTCGTCGTTCCGCGGTTTATCGCCTGCGTCATCATGGTGCCTATCCTGGCCTTTTACGGCTACGTCATCGGTACGGCCGGCGGCTATGGTGTAGCTACTCTCGGCGCAGGACTGACGCATTTTACATATGTAAATTCCATCGAATTGTTTACGAAAATAAGTGATGTCGTCCTGGGTATGGTCAAGGCCATGTTTTTTGGCGGCATCATTGCCCTCGTTGCTTGTAATGAAGGCATGAATGCCAAAAGCGGTGCTGAAGGCGTCGGACAGGCGACGACGAAATCCGTCGTAACATCGATTATTTTTATCTTTATTTGCAATTATATCTTATCCGTTTTATTGTATTGAGGAGAATCATGATTCGTCTTCGCGATGTGACTGTCGCTTATGGCGACAAGGTCATACTGGACAATATTAATTTAGACATTCATCAGGGAGAAACCCTGGCCATCCTCGGCGCCAGCGGCTCCGGCAAGAGCACGATCCTGCGCCTCATCATCGGTCTTCAGAAACCGAATAAAGGGCAGGTTTTTTTCCACGATACGGATATCACGGCCTATAGTGAAGACCAGCTGATGGACGTGCGCCGCCATATGGGAATGGTTTTTCAATACTCGGCCCTCTTCGATTCGATGACGGTCGGGGAAAACGTCGCTTTCGGCCTTCGTCAGCACACTCATGACGATGGGGAAACGCGCCGGCGAATCGTCAAGGAAAAACTGCATCTCGTCGGCCTCGACGGCATTGAAGATATGATGCCTAACGACTTATCCGGCGGCATGAAAAAGCGGGTCAGCCTGGCTAGGGCCATTGCCCTCGATCCACAGGTCATCCTCTATGATGAACCGACGGCCGGCCTCGACCCCCTGCGCTGCATGGACATCAATCGCTTGGTCGTCAGCATGCAAAAACACATTCACGCCACTTCGGTTATCGTTACCCACGATATGGACTCGGCCTTTTTTGTTGCCGACCGGTTGGCTTACTTACAAGACGGGCGCTTCCGGCTCATTGCCGATAAAAAAAGCTTTGCCCAAACGGACGACGAAGACGTTCAACGCTTTATCCACGGCGGGCGTCTTCCGGAAGAAAGAGGGGGTAGCCTATGAAGTGGAGTGCAGAAGCTAAAGTAGGTTTGGTCACCATCATTGCCGTCCTCTTATTCAGCGGCGTCGTCATGGGGCTCGCTCATATCGAACTCTTCGGTAAGCCCGGTTTTGTCATCCATACTGAATTTAACGATGCCAATGGCCTGCAGAAGGGCAACTCCGTCCGCTATGTCGGCGTCCATGTCGGCAAGGTCGAAAAGGTAACGCCGTCGCGCAACGGCGTCGATGTGACCATGAAAATCGATAAGGGGACGGAAATCCCGCGGGATTCGAAAATCGTCATTACGACGGACGGTCTCTTAGGGGAAAAAATCGTCTCCATTTCGCCCGGCTCCGATCGGGCCCATCTCCTTGCAGACGGTGACTATATCGACGGCAAGCAGGGCAAGACCATGGACGATATGATGGACAGCGCCAGCAAGCTCATGGGCAGTGCCGATGAGATGGTCAAGAGCCTCAATGCCGTTATCGGTGACGAAAAGACCCAGGCTGCTATGCGCGGTTCTATCCAGAATATCGATGCCATTACCGGCCGAACCAGTCAGATGCTCGATGCCAACGCGGCCAATGTCGAAGCCATTACGGCTAACATGGCGGCGGTGACGGCGCAAATGAATGCGTCTATGCAGAATCTCGACGGTGACGGTGCGACCTCGGCCAATGCCCGGGAAACGGCGGCCAATATAAAATCGATTACCGATCGCTTTGAAAATATCGCCCAGTCTATGGAAAAGATGACGACCGACCCCAAGACCCAGGCCAATATCCAGACGACTCTTGATAATACGGCCCAGATAACGACTAAGGTCAATAAAATCCTTGGCGGTTCATCGGACATCAAAGTAGAAGGTGAGGGCGGACTCTTATATAACACGACCAAGAACGAAACGAGCGGCACTGTAAATTTTAGGGTGTACCGCGGCGATAGCTTTGGCTTGATCGGAGCTGAAAATATCGGTAACGGTACGAACCTCAACTTACAGTACGGCCGGCGCAGCGGCATCTATGATTTGAGGGCTGGGCTCATCAACGGCGACCTCGGTATCGGTGCTGACTTGTTCCACGACGGGCCTTTCCGCCTGTCCCTTGAAGGGTACGATCCCAACGACTGGCGCTATCGCTTGAAAGCTCAGTATCGGCTGACGTCGGATCTCTACCTTTTCAGCCAGTTCACGCGGCCCATGAGTCGTCGCGATGGCGGCAATTATTATGGCATCAACTATGCTTTTTAGCAAATTCTATATAAAGAAAACAGGGGGTACCCATGATGAACAACAAACTGTATAAGAAATTGGTCATCGCCATGATGATTACAACCATAAGCACAGTCGCCGTTGCGTCAGCTGACGATACGACGGCATCGGTCCGTCCTGTCGATTTGTCCCAGGCCGATGAAGTTCAGGCCCGGACTAAAGCGGAAGATAAGGAAATCAAAGCCCAGCAGGCTCAGCAGAAAAAGGCTGCTAAGGCAGAAGCCAAGGCCAAGGCGAAAGCCGCGGCACAGTCGACGGATATTACGCCTGATGTCCGTGAAGCCCTGGCTCAGCAGATTGCTGATGATTCGGCCAAGCTTTCTGAAAAAGAAGCGGCAAAGCGGGCTAAGAAACAGGAAGCGGATCCGGTCATCGTCGTCGGCCGTGTACCGACCAACGGCGTCGTCGACCTGACCCTGCCGAGAACCGTTCAGATGGCCCTCGATTACAACCGCGATATCAAGAACTCCAAGTATTCTCTGCGCAAGGCTGAATATGCTGTCGATGAAGCCAGAGCTGGCAGAGCCCCCGTCGTCGACTATACCTTCAGCGCCCAGCGGGCAAGATCAGCGGCTGCTTCGTCTAACCGTACCAATGCTATTTCAAATGCCTTTGGCAACACCTTGGCCGTGACCATTCCTCTCTATACGGGCGGTAAGGTCGAAGGTAATATCGACGTGGCTAAATTGAGCAAGGTTACGGCTCAGGAAGAAATCCTGCGAGTCGAACAGGCGACGAAATATTCTGCTGTCGAAGGCTACTATGCCCTCTTAGCTTATAAAGAACTGCAGGGCGTCTATCAGGAAGCCGTCACCAACCTCCAGAGCCATTTGAATAACGTCCAGGCTCAGTACAACGTCGGTACGAAAGCCCGCGTCGACGTCCTGTCGTCAGCCGTTTCCCTGGCCAATGCCAAGACGACTGCCGTTACGGCTGAAAATAATGTGGCTATTTCTGAATCGAACTTAAGCAATATCCTCGGCCTGCCTTTGCAGACTCAGTTGAATTTGGTCGATCATCAGCTGCCTTTTGATACCTACAATATTTCCCTGCAGGAAGCAACGGACTATGCCATGAAGTACCGTCCGGAAGTCCTTCAGGCGGCCCTCGCTGTTCAGCAGGCTGAACGCAGTATCTCTATTGCCAATGCCGGGAATAAACCGACCGTCTCCGTTACCGGCGGCAACGGCTGGTCTGACGATAACTTCCCCGGATTTGATTCCGACCGCCGCAGCTGGAACATCGGTGCCGGCGTGACCTACAATTTCTATGACGGCGGCGCAACCAAGGCCAAAGTCAATCAGGCCAAACAGGATCTCTTAGTCGCCCGGGAAACGGAACAGGCTACGCGTGAATCTGTACAGCTGGCCGTTAAACAGGCTTATCTCAATATCCGCAGCGCGGCTCAGAAAGTCGAAGAAACACAGACCATTGTCGATCAGGCCCGCGAAAATTACCGCATCCAGAATATTCGCTATCAGGCCGGCGTCGGCATCAACCTGGACGTCCTCGACGCTCAGCTGAGCCTCAATGAAGCCCAGGTCAACCATATCCAGGCACTGTACGATTATAACGTCGGCATTGCCAAGCTCGAACAGGTCATGGGCGTTGACGTCGAATCGGGCGTCATCCACCCGTCTTTGACCAGGACGACGAATCGAAACTAAGGAAAGCAGGACGATGACAGGTTTTTAACAATTTTCGGAGAAAATTTCCGATTTGTCATCTATTTCTTGATTTTCCTCAATACCATAGGTAGAATAAAGAGAGAATTAGAACGTGTAATTCTCTCTTTTTTCGTATGTGGAGCTTGCTCATGAAGAAAAAATGGATTGCTGCCTGTGGCTTTTCCGCTTTTTTTCTATCTGCAGGCATTGCCCTGTGGATGGAAAAACCGGCATTGACCCAAATGGCGGGCAATATGATTACGACAACTGCAAACAGTAAACTGAACGGGACCTTAGGGTTCTCTTCTCTTGATATATCCCTGACCGGACAGGTAGTTTTGGCCAAACCGGTCATTAAGGATCCCCAGGGACGCATCATCTTTGAAAGCGATGACGTCCGCATCTATGTCAACCCCGGCAGCATCGTGACGGCGTTGAAAGACGGCGAAATCCTTAAGGCGCTGGATACAGCTGACGTCAACCATCCGGTCCTTCATATGTGGCAGAACAGCGACGGGACGTGGAATGTCACGTCGATTCTGAAACAGACTGACAGCACCAGCGATTCCGGCTTTCGCGGCGTCATCAACGTCCATGACGGGACGGTACGGGCACTGCTTCCCGACAATACCCTCGTCGTCGGCAATGATGTCATGGCCAGCGTTTCCTTTGCCAAGTATCCGTCCATGGCTATCGATGCCGATATGAATGTCGACGGCAAGAAAATCACGGCTCACGGTTCCTATGCCTCGAGCCGTCAGTATGATTTCGTCGTCAACGCCGAGGCTGTCGACGCCCGCTATGCATCTTTCCTGATTCCGGCATCGAACGATGTCGTCCTTCGACAAGGGACGGTCAAAAATGCAAAAGTCCGTGTGGCCGACAGCCATAAGGGCTTTTTCATGTCGGGCCAAGCCGATTTTGCCGATGGCAAGGTGGATGTAAACGGCATTGATATCGATGATATAAAAGGTCATGCCGACCTTACGACGGACGACGTTACCTTGTCAGGCGTTGAAGGTCGGGCCAATGGACAGCAGTTCCGCATCGACGGCAAGGTTGTGACCAATGGTGACGTCCCCGTTTTTAATCTTAACGTCGACGTGCCAGGTGCCGACGTAACGGCCTTTGCCGACTATCTGCCGGACGGCCTTGGCGGGACGGCTTCTTTCAAAGGCGTCGTATGGGGCTCGGCACAGGATGTCAGCGCCAAGGGGACGGCAGGTCTTCATAATGTTACCTATAACGGCTATACCGTCGATGATGCCTCGGCAAATGTGTCTTACAGCGGTCAGACGGTGACCGTCGATTCACTGACGGCGCGGGCCTTTGGCGGAGATATCCGCGGCAGGGCTCGATATGATGTAAACTCGGGAGCCTATGAGGCTGATGCCGAGGTGAACGGCCTTGATTTGACGGCTGTCCCCGATATGCCGGCAGCGGTCCTGGGTACCGTCTCGGCTTCACTTCATGCCGTCGGCAACAGCAATGACAGTTCGATACTGGCAGCGGGAACGGTAAATGCCGCTAATCTTTCTTATAACGGCCTGGCGGCTGACCGGGCCCGGGCTGATGTGACTTATGACGGTCATATCCTCACCGTCGGCAGCGGCCATGCCGATATCGGCAGCGGCAGTATCGACATCAGCGGTACTTACGATGTGGACCAACAGCGGCCGCAGTTTTCCTTTACGGGCCACGACCTGCCCCTCGATATGGCATCGCCTCTCTTGTCGATTCCCATGAGCGGGACGGCTGACGCCGCCGGCCATATAGACGGCCAAAACTGGGATTTGGCCTTCAGTGCTCGTGACGGACAGATTAAAGGCATGGCCTTTGACAGCATCAACGGGTCTGCCCACGGTCAGGGCAAACACGTCGAAATTCCGGCTCTCTACTGGCGTCGCGGTGAAGGCCTCCACACCTTGACCGGTCGTGCCGATCTTGACAGCCGGACTGTCGATGCTTCGCTTACGACGTCCCATATCCGCATTGAACAGCTCCTGCCCCTTGTCGGTAAAGAAGATTTGCCGCTCACGGGCTGGGCCGATAATACCGTAACTATAAGCGGTACCTTGGACAATCCGTCGGCCGTCGGCTCTTTCCGCTTGACCAGCGGTTCCTATGCGGGATATCTATATAAAAATATCAGCGCCGATTACCGCTTCGATAAGGAGACAATCTATTTGTCCAACGGCGATATCTCGTCTTATACGGCCTCGGTGGCCCTGGAAGGCTCTATTGGCGATACGTTGAACCTCGATGTGACCGGGAAGAATATCGACGTGTCCCGCCTGGCTCCCAAGAACCAGACGCCGCGCAGCGGCTCCTTTGACCTGACGGCTCATATTGGAGGAACTATGTCTGCTCCGACGGCGGCAGGGTCTTTGAAGGCCGCTAATTTAGTCATCAACCACATGGTGCTCAATGACGTCCGCGGAGACTTTGCCTATTACGACGATATGCTGCGCCTGACAGACCTGCATTTTTCACAGCTTGACGGCAATTACGATGCCAATCTGCTGTACAATACGAAGACCTCCTTCATTCGCGGCCAGGCGACCGTCGTCAACGGCGATATTGCCGGCCTGCTTAAGGTCGCCGATTTGCCGGTACAGGATATTGCCGGTAAACTGAACGGCCAAATCGATGTCAGCGGTACCAGCGATAATCCGACCGTTTCTATGAAGGGGAATATCAGCCAAGGTACTTTTGGCGGCGAAACCATTGATCCGTCAGATATCGATGTCCGTCTCGAACAGGGCGTCGTCAATATTAATCAGATGGCCCTTAAAATCGGCAACGGCACCTTAGCTGCCAAGGGTTCCTATGCCCTTCACGGTCCCGTTGCCTTATCGGTGGCAGCAAAACAGTTCCCGTCCAAGGCCTTGATGACTGTCTTAGGCCAGAAAGATTTCATCGTCGATGCGCCCATCGACTTTGCAGCTGACCTCAGCGGGACGTCTGACGATATCCAGGCCGACGTATCGGCTCAGCTGGGCAGCGGTACGGCCAACGGGATTTCCTTTACCGGCGCCTTTGCCTTGTTCAACATCCGCCAGGGCATGATTACGATCCAGCAGGCCAGCGCCAGCCGTGATCCCTATAAAATCAGTGCCAAGGGGACGATTCCGGTCAGTGCCCTTTCCGGAGGCAAGACCGACGAGTCCATGGATGTGGATCTCCAATTGTCCAATACCAGTCTCGATATCCTGACCTTCTTGACACCTTATGTAACCGAAGCCGACGGCCAGATTCAAGGGGCCGTTAAGGTCGGCGGTACTTTGGCAGCACCCAGGGTTACCGGTGACGTCACGGTCAAGAACGGGAACATAAAGTTTAAAGATACAGTCTATCCGCTGAGCGATATCAACGCTGATCTGTCCTTCAAGGGAAATAGTGCGGCCCTCAGCGGCAGCGGCACGATGGATAAGAAGGGCAAGAAGGACCCCGGAAGCATTACCCTCAGCGGCAATGCTTCGTGGAGCGGCCGCAGCCTTGATACCTATTCTTTCTCGGCTGACTTTGCCGACCTCTATGTGGACAATCCCTATTATAACGGTCCGCTTACGGGCTACATAAACGTCACGCCCGGTGACGGACGGCCGAAGATTGCCGGTCTCATTGATATCAATAATGCGACCATTGACGTCCCTCTATCCCTCAGCGAAAGCTCGTCGACACCTGACTTGGATCTCGACTTTACCTTGTCCTTAGGGGATAAGGTTCGCCTGTATAATGCAGCTCTCTATGACCTCATGGTGACCGGGGCTGTCGTATTCAAGGGCAGCCTGGAACATCCCAATCCGTCGGGACGCTTTGAAGCTACGCGCGGGTCTGTCCACTACTTGGACACGAACTTCCGCGTTTCTAAGGCCATTGCTGACTTCTCTCGATACGATTCGCTCCTGCCTTATATCGATGCTGAAGGGATCAGCCGCGTCGGCCAGTACACGGTTATGCTGACCCTGCGCGGCCAGGCCGACAATATGGATCTCATGCTCCGTTCGGATCCGCCGCTTACGAAGCCGCAGATCGTGTCGCTCATAACCCTGCGCAACGGCAACGGCCGTCCCCAGAGTTCTATCGGTGAAGACGATATGAGCGCCCTTCTCGGCTCGGGTATCCGCATGACCTTGAACAGTCTCGGCATTACTCAGGAACTGGAAAAAGCATTGTCCTTAGATATGCTGACCGTAACCAACGGATCCCTCGACCTTAACGATAGAAATACGGATGTCGGCAACAACTACTACAACATTGAAATGGGCAAATACTTGTTCAACGACTTTATGGTCACGGCTGCCTTTGGCCTTAATCACGACGACAACCGCTTCGGCATCATGTATGATTTGGGAAGCCGGTTCAGCCTCAGTGCCTGGACGTCGAGTGACAATAACTTTATTGGCGGCATCTATAAGTATACTTTTTAATGGCTTTTTTAAGTCGTCGACTGAATTTGATGAAAGGAGGTGAAAGGCCGTGCTGGAAGATTATTTACAGGAACTGCAAAAAATAAATTTGTTGAAGCCGGACGAAGAACTGGCTTTGTGGCGGGCTTATAAAGAAAATGGCGATGCTGCTTCCCGCAGCCGCCTCATCGAACAGTATCAGCCACTGGTATTCAAAGAGGCTATGCGCTGGCACATCCATCAAAATCTCTTGCTCGACGCCCTCCAAGAAGGGACGCTGGGGCTCATTGAGGCCGTGGAACGCTATGACCACAGCCGCGGCGTGGCCTTTCCCTTGTTTGCCGTTCATCGCATCCGCGGGGCTATCCTCGACTATTTAAAGCGGGAAGGCGCCGTCAGTGTCATGTCCCTCGATGCGCCGGACGAGCAGGGCATTACCCTGCAGGATACCTTATGTGACGACAGTCAGGATCCGGTGGAAGCGGCAAGCCGGCAGTTCCTCTTGGAAAAAGTCAGCGGCGTACTGAACCGCCTGCCTGAAAAAGAACAGGCCGTCGTCGAAGGCGTCTATTTGAAGGATGTCGAGCAGAAACATCTGGCCAAGGCCCTCGATATCAGCCTGCCCTATGTATATCGCCTGCAAAAGCGGGGCATTCGCCGGGTGCGGGGGATGCTCAGCCGCTTTATTCATGACAGCCGGGATTAGATTTTTTATATTTTCGTAAATTTGGCCTGTTTTTAGGTGAAAAGAATCGGAAAATGCTGTAAAATATAGATTATGGCATATTTTTGCTTTCTTTTGCCGGTATAAATTCATATGGCCTCAGCCGATATTATAAGCGTATTCGTTTATACAGAAAGGAGAAGGCTGTATGAAACGCTCCCAAAACGATACCCTTCACCGTGTTCGGGCTGTTCAGTCCTGGTTGGAAAAGGCGGAAGCATCCTTTGACAAAGAGTCCGAAATCAAGGGCGAACTCAATCTGATGCTGGCTGAAGCGGAGATGAAAAATCTGCGCCGTCACCACCCCGTCAACAGGCGCCTCTTGCGCCTGGGTGCCATCGTCACGGCCCTTTGTCTGGTGACGGGCGGCTGGTATCTTTTCCATCAGCCAAGTCAGGATAACTTGGCACGGCCTGTAGAGGCATCGGTTTATGGAGAACGGCCAAAGCATGAATCAGGTGATGCTGCAGAAATGGCGGCACCGCCTGCTGAAGCTCTCCAAGGGACTGGCGAAACCGACGGTCCGGATAAGGGAGCCCAGCTCTCTGTTCAAACCTTGCCGCAAACGCCGTCAGATACAGCTTCTATTGCTGATGACGAACTGGCAGTGCAGTCGGCCGCTCCGGCTGCTGATGACCAAAAAGCGGCATTGCCCGCTGTGCGGGAAGAAAAGGCCGTCCTGTCGGACAGCCAATTACAAGCTACTGTACAAGAAGCGCGTCATACCCTACGCGGTACCGGTGTGGCAAAATAATTAATGGAGGATTTTTTATGAATATGCGGAAGAAGAAACTGCTCGCTCTGATGGTAACCAGTGCGATAATGACTTGCCCTGTTTGGGCCGAGGATACGACGACCGGTTATGAAGCGTCGAATACCGGAACGGTTACGACGTCCGGTTCGGCAACAGCCCCGACGGATGACGATAAGAAAACGGCTGTCAATGCCGTCGTAACCTCGCCGAACGATGAGTCTAAAGAAGAAGCAATCCAAGCTGCCAAATCGGGACTTACGGGCTATGAAACAGAAGAAGAACTGGCCTCTATTGCAGCCGGTAAGAGCCCTGAAGCCGTCCAGCAGGAAGCTGAAGAAGCAGCTCGTAAAGCCGAAGAAGCCAGAAATCCTGAACCCGTCGATACGACGCCTCAGATTTCCGGCGAAAAAATCGCTTACATGAGCGGGACCAGCGACATGCAGTTCGATACCTCCATTCCCGGATACCCCATGGCGGTCATCCAGCCCGGACAGGACGTGTCCCTTCCTTATGGCGATGCCGTCACCGATGACGAACTGAAGCCGTACGTCGATAAAGTCGCAACGTCTGTTTCGGTCAGCCCCGTACCGGAACCGCAGATCGAACAGAACATCCTGCCTCGCCTGGCTATGCGTGTCGGCGATGCCGTAAGCATGGACTATATCCGTCATGACCTTAATGTCATCGGTGCGACGGGTTTATTTTCAACGGTAAAACCGGCCTTTACCAACGTTCCCGAAGGCGTGGCTCTGAATTATACCGTTCAAATGAATCCGGTCGTCAAGAAAATCGACATCGTCGGCAATGAATCGATCAGCACCGGCGATTTAATGAAAATCATCGCTACGACGCCGGGCACGACGCTGAATACGGCCGTCGTCAGCCACGATGTAGCTAACATCAATACGCTCTTTGCCAATGCCGGCTATATGATGAGCCACGTCTCCGACGTTCGCTTGGACGACGAAGGGACCCTCCATATTGCGATTACCGAAGCCCGCATTGAAAATATCAACCTCCGCGGCAATACGAAGACCAGAAACAATGTCATCATGCGTGAACTTCGTATGAAGAAGGGCGATATCTTTAATAAAAATGCAGCTAGCCGCAGCATTCAGCGTGTTTATAATACGGGTTACTTTGAAGACGTCAACGTTCGCCTCCTTCAGGGCCAGAAAAATGCCCAGAACGTCATCGTTGAAATCGACGTTACCGAACAGAAGACGGGTTCCGTTACCATCGGCGCCGGTTATTCTGATTCCGACGGCTTAGTCGGTATTCTCGGCCTGAGTGAAACGAACCTTCGCGGTACCGGCGACAAGGTCAACATCAGCTGGGAATTCGGCGGCAATACCGATTCCAATAAGAACTATATCTTCTCCTATACTCATCCGTACCTCAACGATGCCGGCGACTCCATCGGCTTCAGCCTCTTCGACCGCGAATCGGAATACGAAGACTATAATGAAAAAGGCGATTCCGTTGCCGACTACGACCGCCGGACGACGGGCTTCAACGTCACCTACGGCCGCGTCCGCAGCGAATACGTCAGCGACTACGTCACCTTGGAAACGAAGAAGACCAAGTACACCGGCTATAACAGCGGGGCTGAATATGAAAAATGGGTCGAAGGTAAAGGTGAATATTATGATTATTGGGGCGGCAGCGCCGATGCCTATCGCAATTATTTAAAGAATAACTTCGGCCGGACCAACAGCCTGACCTGGTCTCACGTTTTCGATAACCGCGACAACGTCTACGATCCGACGCGAGGCAAACGCTTGTCCTTCACCGGAACTTGGGCCGGTCACGGCATGGGCGGTGACTTCGACTACTTCAAGTTCATCGCTGAAAATCGTCTCTACTATAAAGTCGGCCGGGCTCACGTCATCGCCGTTCGCCTCATGGGCGGCATTGCCACCGGCGACATGCCCTACAACGACCTCTTTACCTTGGGCGGCGCCGACACGCTGCGCGGCTATGAAGACGATGAATTCCGCGGTAACAAGATGTATGAAGCGACTATTGAATATCGCTATCCTATCGCTAAAAAGATTCAGGGCGTCGTCTTTACCGACATGGGTAATGCCTGGGGCGGCGTAGAAAACATTCCTTGGTATAAAGAAAATAATAAGATTCACTATTCCGGCGGTATCGGCTTCCGTATTACGACGCCGATCGGACCTATCCGTTTGGATTACGGTATCGGCAGTGAAGGCGGCAAGTTCCACTTCAGCTTTGGCGGTAAGTTCTAAGGTCATGAAAGGTCGTGGATGATGAGAATCCGCACTTGTTTGTTGACTGTCTTTGCCGTCTGTGCTAGTCTTAGTAGTGTTGCAGCTGCCTCGGTAGAACAGGTGGCGGTCCACCTGTCTTCCGTGGAAGCGGCCATTCCGCCGCTGGTGCAAAAACGAATTGCTGCCAGTATTCAAACCGTAGGAAACCACGTATTTCTCAATCAGGACAGCGATGATATCGCCGGCCGCTCGGCAGAATACGAACGGATCGTCAACGATATCATCAATCGCGTCCTCATCGGCTATACCGTAGAATCGATCGAAATCAAACCGGGGAGCCGGACCGACCTCGATGTTCGCATCCGCCCCTGGGGCGATACGATTCGAAATGTAAAGGTAACCGTTGACTATGGTGCTTTGCCCGATATGGGCCGGACCATGGTCGACAAGGACCTGGCCGGTGCTGATGAACTGATTGAAAATCTGCTCATCGGCCTGCCCGTCGATGCTCTGGACTGGGCCAACGGTGTCGTAAAGTCGGTCATGGAAACCGAGTTGGAGACCCGTGTTCCCGAATTTTATCCGCACATCGTGATCCGCGGCGGCCCGGAGACGGACGTTACCATTTATATGATGCCTAAGCTTCCTGTCGTCCGCAATGTCCGCGTAGCCATTAAAGGCGATGACCTTCCCCGGGTCATCTTCCTCAGCGCTCGCAATGATCTGGAGCGTACCTATGCCGGTTTGGACGGTCTGCCCGTCGCTTTTGTCCGCCGCCATGAACAGGACGTCATGGAAAGCCTTTCCGGAGATGTCCGGCGCCAGTGGGTCATTAAGCACTATGGCCTCCACGTGACGCCCGCTCTTTCTGTCGATGAAGACACGACGATAAGTGTCACCCCGGAAACGGCTTTTTACGATATCCGCGGAGGGGCCTACATCGACGTAGGCCGTCAGCACAGTACGGATGAAGACACGGTTCTCATGGCTCATTTGGGCCGAAAAATCGCAAATCGTCACGAGATATACGGGGCCGTCGAATTCATGCCCTCGTCCCTGGAGTGGAATTTCATGCCTGGGTATTTCTACCGGTTTACGGGCGGCACGGAGACGGGCTATCAGTTTGAAAGCCTTGACGACAGCCATCACTTGTGGCTTCGTCAGCCTTTGGGCAGCCGCTGGACGCTGCGCTATGACCGCGACTTGACGCATGCCGATAATGAAGTCGGTCTTCAGTATCGTGTCGACGATTATGTTGGCTTAGAATATATCGTATCCGACCATGATCATTGGCTTCGGATCATCGGTTATTTGTAAAATAAAGGAGATTTTCTATTATGATGTCTGAAATGGGTAAGAAACGCAATATCAAAATTTTCTCGGCAGTCATTGCCGCTATCTTTGTATTCAGTATCGCCGGCCTTGCCATCATGCAGACGGGCAATCCCGTAAATGCAGCGCCTTCAAGCAATATCGGCGTCGTCGATACCAGCAAAATCATTACGCCGGATAACCAGGATGCCGTTGAAGTACAGAAACAGCTCCAGCAGGCCGAAGAAGATATGCAGAAACAGTTTGAACAGCAGTCGGCCAACATGGATGACCAGCAGAAACAGGAACTCTTCCAGAAGATGCAGGGCGAACTGGCTGCCAAGCGTCAGGAACTCTTTAAAGGCCTGAAAGACAAAGTCGATACGGCTGTCGGCAACGTAGCTCAGACGAAAGGTCTCAGCCTGGTTGTTGAAAAGAGCGTCGTCCTCTATGGCGGCACGGATATTACCGATCAGGTAACGAAGGAACTGAACCAGAATTCGAGTGCTTCCTCCAGCAGCACTAGCAACAATCAGTAAGGAGTTCTTATGAAACGGATATATGCGGCAGCCGGTGCCGTGGTTCTCTTCGTCTGCCTCTTGGCCGGCTGGTGGTTTTTCAGCCATCGGGATCAATCCGTGCCAGCGGCAGCAGCGACGCCGGTCTATGCCTATGCAGACTTGGAACACGTCGTCATGAGCCATCCGCGCTACAGCGAATATCACCGGTTAGAACTGGAATATAATGCTATGGTTGCCCAATATCAGTTTGAACAGTGGAATTATTCCCGCAAGGCTCAGGCCGAAGGTGTAACGATGCAGCAGTTTGCCGCAGTCGATGCAGCCGGGACGGCGGCCCTCAACCAAGAATTACAGGCTAAAGTCGCCATCAAACAGAATGAACTCAACAACAGTTTGAAACAGCGTTATGACGCCCTTGTTGAGGAAAAGAAAAAGACGACGCCGGTCATCTCTGATTCCGACGCCTTAAAAATCGTCAACCTTCAGTTGAAGCTGAAAACCTTGAATCTTTCAAAAGAAGAACGGGCGGCAGCGGAAGAGCAGCTGCAGGCTCTCCTGCGAGGCAGCAATGCTGACATTCAAGTGACGAACAGTACGGCTGCGGAAATAGCAGCTGCCATGGCGCCTTACAAGGAGCAGGCTAAGAAGGAACTCGAAGACTATGCCCGTCAGGTCAAAACTGACCTCGAAGGACGCAAGCTTCAGAGCCAGGAGGCTTTTAAGCAGCAGTTGGGAAATTTGCAAGATCGGCCTGAACCGGCTGTGTGGAATAAAGAGTGGAAAGATAAACTCGATGCAAAAGAAAAAGAAATGAACGATGTGAAAGAAGCCATCATGGCAGACATCCGCGATAAAGCCGCTGCCGTTGCTCAAGAACAGGGCATCGACATGATTTTTTCCGACTATGAAGGTGTCGGGACGGCTATCGACGTAACTGATGATATTATTGCCAAATTGGCGTAACAGGAGGCATTTTGGAATGAAAAAAGTTTGGAAGCGCTTGGGAATCGTAGCCGTCATGGCAGCCCTTACAGGCGTACTCGCCGGATGCGGCGGTAAAGATAATGTAGGTGTTGTCGACATGTCGCGCATACAGAAAGAAGCGCCCCTTGTTCAGCAATATAAGCAGAAGACGGAAGATAAGCAGAAGGCTATCGATAAAGAACTGCAGGATGCTAAACAGACCATGTCTGCAGAAGACTTCCAGAAGAAGCAGCAGCAGGCTCAGCAGGAACTCAATATTTTCGGCGCCAGCATGCAGCGTCAATTCATGTCGGATCTTGAAAGCCGCCTTGGCGATATCGCCAAGGATAAGAACGTCGGCATCATCGTCATGAAAGAAGCCGTTCCTTCCGGCGGCATCGATGTTACCGATGATCTTATTGCCAAAATGCAGTAAAAAAAGGGGTTGTATATAGTGAATAAAACAGTACAGGAATTAGCCGCATTTTTGGGCGGGACGGTTATCGGCAACGGTGATACCGTCATTGGCGACGTAAAAAGCTTGGAAGAAGCAAGTCAAAACGATATTACCTTTGCCGTCGATCCGTATACGGAATATTTGCCGCAAGTCCACGCCGGTGCCGTTATCGTCGATAAAGAAGTACCGGCCGGCGATAATACGCTGGTCATCGTAGAAAATCCCCGTCTGGCCTTTTCGCAGCTCCTGGTCTTGTTTCACCCCCGTCAGTCGATTCATCCCGGCATCCATCCGACGGCCATCATTGACGAGACCGCTGTCATCGGGGAAGATGTCTCTATCATGCCCTATGCCGTCATCGGCAAAAATGTCGAAATCGGAAAAGGATCGGTTATCTATCCCTACGTCTTTTTAGGGGATAGTGCTAAAATCGGTGAAGGTTCGGTCCTCTATCCCGGTGCCGTCATCCATGAGCACTGTGTCCTCGGTAAAAATGCCGTCATCCGGGCCCATGCCGTCATCGGCGGGGAAGGTTTCGGCTTTGCCACTGAAAAGGGGAAGCATACCCGCATTCCCCAGATTGGGAACGTCATCCTTGGTGACGACGTTGAAATCGGGGCCTGCACCTGCTTGGACAACGCTACTCTCGGCGCGACTAAGGTAGGCAGAGGGACGAAAATCGACAACTTGGTCCACCTCGGCCACAACGTCGAAATCGGTGAAGACTGCTTCATCATCGCCCAGTCGGGCATTGCCGGCAGCACCAAAGCCGGCAATCACGTCATCTTCGCCGGACAGACTGGCTGCACCGGTCACGTTACCATTGGCGATAACGCCGTCTTTGCCGGAAAATCAGGGATTATCGGCAATATCAAAGGCAATCAGACCTACGCCGGCTTTCCGGCACGGCCTCATATGGAATGGAGCCGCACTCAGGTATTCTTGAAACATCTGCCGGAAATGGCTAAGACCGTCAAGGACTTGCAGAAAAAGATTGCCCAATTAGAAAAAAAATTAGAACAACAGTAAGAGGACAGGCTTATGTATACCTTTATGAAATGTCTGAGCTGGATCGTTTGTCATCTTCCTCGCGGCTGCTGCCGCACTTTGGGTACTTTTTTTGGTTCTTTTTTCTGGACCTTTGTTCCGAAAAAACGAAAAGTATTAGCCCAACAGCAAATACTGGACTGCGGCATTACGGACGACCCGAAAAAAGCTATGGCTATTGCCAAGGCCAGTACCCTTCGATTTGGCCCGATGATAATAGAGGTCTTACGCTATCCGGTCTATACTAAGGAATCCCTTGATGAGAAGGTTGACTTTAAAGGCCGTGAGCATTTGGAAGCCTTAAAAGCGAGTGGGGACGGTGCTATTATTATGGCCTCTCACTCCGGCAACTGGGAACTCTTGGGGGCGGTACTTGCCATGAACGGCTATCCCCTCATTTCCGTGGCCCAGGAGCAGAGTCATGGTGCCGATAAGTTTATCAACGAATATCGGGCTATGATGAAACAGCACGTCACCTATAAGACGGGTATCCGCGACATGGTTCGTCTCCTCCGGGACGGTCACTACATCGGCCTTCTCATGGATCAGGATCCGGGGTATACAGGCATCATGGTGAAATTCTTCGGCCGCGATACCCTGACGGCGGACGGTCCGGCCAAGATGGCCGGCCTTGGAAACTATCCGATTGTACCGATATTTATCCGGGAAGACCGGCCGTACCATCACGTCATTGACGTTCAGCCGCCGCTTCGGCCTTATACGGCGGACCACAAGCTCTCAAAGGAAGAAAAAGAGCCGATCATGTATAAGACGACTCAAGAACTCAACGATCGGTTAGAAGCTCATATCCGTCAGTATCCGGAAGATTGGTTCTGGCTGCACAATCGCTGGAAATGGACGAAACGCTATAAAGAAAAGCAAGCTGAAAAAGAAGCTGCCCAATAGGCAGCTTCTTTTTTTGCGAATATTTTTGTGAATATTAACAGGATGACGACAAATGACCGGGAAATATGGTATGATTAACACAAAGAGATTCTTTAGACTGAGGAGGCACGATTATGCGCGTTATTATGTTTTTTATAGCCCTTCTTTGTTTTGTTACTGCGGGATACTTGGGATTTACCGAACCGACCGGCATCTTTGCCTTGATCGTTGGGCTCCTGGCCCTTCGCTTTGCCTTCCGGCAGAAGAAAAAGTTTAAGGCCAAGGTCAAGATTGCGACCGGCAATGAAGAGCTCGATAAACTCAATACAGAACTCTTTAATAAGGCTGTCGAAGACTTCAATGTCCTCGATCAGGAAATGAGGACACTGAACGACAAAGACCTGCGCAAGCAATTGGGCAAGATGCAGAGCATTGCCAAGAATTTTCTGATCTATTTGCAGGGGCATCCGGAACGGATTAGCCTGTCTCGCCGCTTCGTCGATTACTACCAGGACCGGGCCATTCTATTGGTACAAAAGTATAAAGAACTGGAAAAGACCGGCCTCGAGGCGGTGGAAGTACAGCAGTCCAAGATGCAGATTAAACGATTGTTGGATAATTTTGATGAAGCCTATGCCGACCAGTTTTCCAAGGTCCTCAACGCCCAGCTCATGGATCTCGATGCGGAAATGAAAGTCATGAAGGAAAATATGGCAGCCGACGGCTTAAAGCCTGAAATTCCGGAAAGGCCAAAAATCGAAAATCGCAATAGTGATTTGGTGAATTCGATCATCGATTTGACGGATAAATTTTTAAATACGAAACGAAAGTAGGGTGTTATCATGGCGGATATCAATTTGAACGACCTCTTAGAGAAAAAACAGTCCGGCGAGACCGCTGCTAAAAGCTACGAAAAGCATGAATTGGTCAAATTCAATCAGCAGGTAGAGACTTTGACGGCAGAAGATCGGAAGCAAGTCGATACGATTAAGGAATCGATCAACTTGGTGACGGCCAATGCCATCGCTCAGTACGGCATTGCGGCCCAAAACAATATCGCTTCTTTTTCGGACAGCATCTTATCGACTATAAAGAGTACCGATCAGACGGCAGCCGGCAACTTGCTGAATGACTTGGTGAAAAAGGTTCATGACTTTGAAGAAGAACAAGAAGGCGGAAAAGGATTCCTGGCCAACATCCCCGTCGTCGGCTCCTTGTTTAAAAAAGTGCCGGCTTTGCATCAGTCCTACATGACCTTGGCCGCTCAGATCGACAATATCCAGGCCGGCCTCGATAAGCAGAAGATGGTCCTCATGAAGGACGTGGCCATGTTCGACGGGCTGTACGACAAGAATTTGGAATACTTCAAACAGCTCCAGCTCTACATCAAAGCCGGGGAGGAAAAGATTCAGGAATTGAATGAAACGACGATTCCCGAATTGGAAGCCCAGGCTAAGGCCTCGGATAATCCCATGGCGACGCAGGTCGTTCAGGATTTTAAAAATTCCGTCAGCCGCTTTGAAAAGAAGGTCCATGACCTCAAAATCAGCAAGACCATCGCTATTCAGACGGCACCGCAGATCCGCATTATTCAGGATAATGACAAGATTCTCGTCGACCGCATCCAGAGTGCCATTTACAATACCATTCCCTTGTGGAAGAACCAGATGATATTGGCCCTCGGCCTCGGCCGCCAGCAGGAAGCCCTTAAGATGCAGCAGGCTGTGTCCGAGACGACCAATGACCTCTTGAAGCGCAACGCCGCCATGCTCAAGCAAAATTCTCACGATACGGCCGTTGAAAATGAACGGGCTATCGTCGATATCGAAACGGTCAAGCAGGTCAACGAAGACCTGATTGCTACCATTGAAGATACGCTGCGCATCCAGAGTGAAGGCCGTCAGAAGCGGCAGGCTGCCGAACAGGAACTAGTCCAGATCGAAGACCGGCTGAAACAGGCGCTGCTCAAAGGTGCCGGCCAGTCGCAGCCGTTATAACCAGCCGAATTTCTTACAGGCCTTTAAGATACCGCCCTTATCGTGGTCGTCCGTGATATAGTCGGCCCGTTCTTTGAGGGCCTCACGGGCATTGCCCATGGCAATGGAAAAGAATGGCTTTTGGAACATGGTGATGTCGTTTAAGCCGTCGCCGAATACGACGGCGTCTTCGGCTGCTCCGCCGACGAGTTCCAGCATGCGCAGGATGCCGCGGCGCTTATCCGTCGGCTCGATGAGATAGGTGTGGTCGATGTATTCTAAATGGGGCAGACCGTATTTTTCCGGCTCATCTTCTTCTTTCTCCGGCCGGGCATACATGATTTTATAGACCGTCGTCAACTCGTCAATATTGATGGGCTTGACGACGGTTTTCATGTAATTGCGCCGGTCGACGTGGGGAAAGGTTTTGTAGGGCGTATAGCGGTTGATCGTATTATCGGTGACGACGGCCCAGGCAAAGCCGCGACGAGTCAGTTCGCCGAGGAGGGTCTTACAGTTTTCGATGGGAAGTCCTTCCATTTCTAATACGTTCCCATCTAAGGACAGGCTGTTGCCGCCGTCGGCAACGACGGCCGGAATCCCATAGCAGTCGGCAAAAGACTGGGCATCGTTCTGGAGCCTTCCCGAGGCAATGGATACAAAATGGCCGGCCTTCATGAGGCGGCGCAGGCAATAGAGGCTGTCTGCCGGGATGATGCTTGAAATCCCAAGGCCCAGGGTTCCGTCGATGTCAAAGAAAAAGTATTTTTTGGTCATGGTTAAATCCTTTCTGTACGAGATGTATAGGCCTTTTTATTATAGCATAATTCTTTTTGTCTATCCGAAATGTTGCGGGACCGGGTGATTTTATATGTGAAAGGACATTTTGCCATTGACAGAACTGCCCTTTTTTTACATAATAAAGTGTAAATGTTTATTTATATTTAACGAACCTAAAAAGGAGCGATTTGACTAATGAGCACCATTGATACGACTTGTGTAAATGCCATTCGTGTATTGTCGGCGGATGCAATCCAAAAGGCTAATTCCGGCCACCCGGGCCTGCCTTTGGGAGCTGCCCCGATTGCCTACGAACTTTGGGCAAACCACATGAACCACAATGCAAAAGACCCGAAATGGGCGAACCGGGACCGCTTTATCCTCTCTGCCGGCCATGGTTCGATGCTGCTGTATTCGCTGCTTCACCTGTACGGCTACGGCCTGACCATAGATGATATTAAGCAGTTCCGTCAAGACGGCTCCTTAACACCGGGACATCCGGAATATGCTCATACGACGGGCGTTGAAGCTACGACGGGTCCCCTCGGGGCCGGCCTTGGCATGGCTGTTGGCATGGCCATGGCAGAAGCTCATTTAGCTGCGGTATTCAATAAACCGGACTATCCTGTCGTCGACCACTACACCTTTGCCCTTTGCGGCGACGGCTGCCTGATGGAAGGCATTTCGTCCGAAGCCCTCTCCTTGGCAGGCACTCTCGGCCTTTCCAAATTGGTTATCCTGTATGACAGCAACAATATTTCCATCGAAGGAAATACGGATCTGGCATTTACGGAAAATGTCCAAGCCCGCATGGCAGCTTTCGGTTTCCAGACAATTACCGTCGAAGACGGCACGGATATGGATGCTATCGGCAAAGCTATCGAAGAAGCGAAAGCCGACAAAGAACATCCGTCCTTTATCACCATTAAGACCCAAATCGGTTACGGCTGCCCGGCTAAGCAGGGTACTGCCGACGCTCACGGAGCGCCCCTTGGTGAAGAAAATATCGTCGCTATGAAGAAGAACCTCAACTGGCCGAAACCGGAAGAAACCTTCTACGTTCCCGACGAAGTATACACCCATTATGAAGAACTGAGCCAAAAAGCAGGTGCTGCTGAAAAAGATTGGCAGAAATTGTTTGACGCTTATGTCGCTGCCTTCCCGGATATGAAGGCTAAATGGGATGCTTACCATACTGATGTCGATGCACAGGCACTCTTGAATGATGAAGAGTTCTGGGCTTATGAAGATAAACCGCAGGCAACGCGCAACCTGTCCGGCACGATGATCAACCGCTTAAAAGACCGCATCCCGCAGCTCTTTGGCGGCAGTGCCGACCTGGCTCCGTCGAACAAAACGGAAATGAAAGGCGAAGGCTCTTTCGGAAAAGCCGATTACAGCGGCCGCAACATCCACTTCGGCGTCCGCGAATTGGCCATGGGTGCCATGACCAACGGCCTGGCCCTCCACGGCGGCGTTCGCCCCTATGCAGGCACGTTCTTCGTCTTCAGCGATTACATGAAACCGATGATCCGCCTGGCTGCCCTCATGGGACTTCCGACGACTTATGTTTTGACTCACGACAGCATTGGCGTCGGTGAAGACGGCCCGACACACGAACCGATTGAACAGCTGGCTATGCTGCGCTCCATTCCCAACGTCAACGTCTTCCGCCCGGCTGATGCTACGGAAACGGCAGCCGGTTGGTACTTAGCCGTTACCAGCCAGAAGACTCCGACGGCATTAGTCCTCACGCGTCAGAACCTGCCGCAGCTTGAAGGCAGCAGCAAAGAAGCTCTCAAAGGGGCTTACGTCGTTGCTGACGCTTCTAAAGCCGTTCCCGATGCCATCATCATGGCCAGCGGCTCTGAAGTTGAATTGGCTGTCAACGCTAAAGCAGAACTGGCTAAGGACGGTATCGACGTCCGCGTCGTCAGCATGCCGTGCCTCGAACTCTTTGAACAGCAGGATGAAGCTTATAAAGAACAGGTTCTTCCCAAGGCCGTTCGGGCCCGCGTCGCTGTAGAAGCCGCTTCCGATTTCGGTTGGGGCAAATACGTCGGCCTCGACGGTGCAACTGTGTCCATGAAGTCCTTCGGTGCATCTGCTCCGGCAGGGACGCTGTTCAAGAAATTCGGTTTCACGACAGAAAATGTTGTTGAAACGGTTAAGAAAGTTGTAAAATAAAACCGATGTTATCGGTGTCATACGGTCCGCGGCAAGTCTTCCAATGACCTGCCAAGGTCTCGAAAAGGGGATGCTGCATGGGCGGCAGCCCCTTTTCCTATTGTCAAGGCTTGATTTTTCTTGAGTATTTTATTATACTATGTACAAGAAGAAACCCTACTGTGTACGTAAATGGTCTCGATGTTTTGAACCAACACTTTTTACATTGGGAGTTCGGTCTCTATAATGCGAGGCAATGCCTTCATTGGACTGCCGACCCTTATAGGAGGACACCCACCTGCTTAGGCAGGCTCAAAACTCGGTTTATAAACGGCATGGTGGGGCTCTTTTCTTGTGCAAGAATATGATGTATTTTCCGCCGCTAAGAACCTCTTGGCGGCGTTCTATTTAGTCTGGAGAGCAAACAAATGAGCGGAGACGATTTATTTTCCATGGCCGATGAACGAAGCGGCAGAGAGTATGCACCGCTGGCCGTCCGTATGCGGCCTGAATCGCTGGATGACGTATATGGCCAGGATGAGTTGATTGGGCCCGGGAGTTTCCTGCGGATGATGATTGAACGGGATACGATTCCGTCGCTCTTGTTCTATGGCCCGTCGGGCGTCGGCAAGACGACGCTGGCCCATGTCATCGCTGCTGAAACGGACAGCCGCTTCGTAACTTTGAATGCCGTGACGGCCGGGACGGCAGAGCTGCGAAAAGTCATTGCTGCTGCCAAAGAAGCGGTTCATTTATATCAAAAGCGGACGATTCTCTTTATCGACGAAATCCATCGATTCAATAAAAGCCAGCAGGACGTGCTGCTGCCCTATGTTGAAGACGGGACGGTCATCCTGGTCGGAGCGACGACGGAAAATCCTTATTTTGAAGTCAATCGGCCTTTATTATCCCGCCTGCGGGTCATCTCTCTTCAGCCCTTGTCAGAAGCCGCTGTCGTATCCGTTTTGAAGCGGGCTTTGACCGATAAGGTGAAAGGGTTGGGGAGCCTTGGCATTGAAGGCAGCGATGACATGCTCGGAACCATTGCCCGCCTGGCTGACCGCGATGCCCGTGTAGGCCTCAATTTACTGGAACAGGTCGCCATGGTCGTTCCTGCCGGCGGTAAGCTTACACAAGAAGCTATCGAAAAGGTCGCCGGTCATAAGGTATATACTTATGACAAAAAAGGCGATGCCCATTACGATACGGTGTCGGCCTTTATAAAGAGTATGCGCGGCTCTGATCCCGATGCGGCCCTGCACTATCTGGCCCGTATGATTGAAGCCGGCGAGCAGCCGTCGTTTATTGCCCGCCGCTTGGTCATCTGTGCTGCCGAAGACGTCGGCCTTGCCGACCCGCAGGCCCTGGTCATCGCCAACGCAGCAGCTCAGGCCGTTCAATTTGTCGGCTGGCCTGAAGGCCGCATCATCTTGTCGGAGGCCGTTATTTATGTCGCCTGCGCACCTAAGAGCAACAGCGCTTACCTGGCTGTCGATGCAGCCCTCAGCGATGTGCGCCGGAAGGACTGCGGCGATATCCCGGCCCATTTGCGGGACAGTCATTACAGCGGGGCTGCCCAGTTGGGCCACGGCTTAAATTATCGCTATCCTCACGATTTTGAAGACGCCTGGGTCGATCAGCAGTACCTGCCCGATGCCCTTAAAGGCGCGTCGTATTATCATGAAAGACCTTACGGCCGTGAACAGGCTATGGCTGATGCCTGGCATAAGCGCCGCCGTGACAAGTAATCTATTAGTGGAAGGTGAACTATTTTGGCAAACGGAAGGACCCCTAAGACCACCCGCCGCAAGCGGACGACCCGGCGGGCACGGCCTGCCAAGCGGGCCGAGAAATCGCCCCTTTTAAAATATGAGATTATCGGTATTTTCTGTATCTTATTCGGCGTCTTTGCGACCGTCGGTTTTATCGGCGTCGATACGGGCCGTATCGGACACAGTGTAGACGATGTCTTATCATACATCTTCGGGCTGGGGCGAATCGTTGTCAGCTTATCTCTGGTTGTCTTGGGCCTGAAGTATATCGTCGTCCGCAAGGCCTGCCCCGTATCGCGGTCCTGGGTCATCGGTGCCTGGATCTATGTGCTTCTCTTGGGGCTTATCCATTTACTGGTCATTCCGGAAGGCACGAAGTTTCTGCCTGCCAGTTTATCCGTCGGAGGAGGCATCATCGGGGCTGTCGTGTCCTCGGTGCTGCAGCAGTTTCTCGGCTTTTTTGGGGCTGTCATGGCCATCATGGGAGCTGCTATCGTCACCTTTCTGATCTGGAAGAACTGGTCTATTTCCCAGCCAGTGGCGGCCGTTGCCGATAAGGCCGGCCAGGAAGCGGCCCGCGTTTCCGGAAAGGCTGTCGAAGGACTGCAGGACGCATCCCAGTCCCTTCGCCAATGGCACGAAAAGCGGAAAATCTTCGATTTTCAGGCCCTGGAAGAAAGATCGGCAGATACGCCGGAAGACGCTTCAGCAGTCGATAAAGATCTGTCGGAAGGAATTCAGATTTCGGATGCCCGCGATCTTGGAAATGGGGTAGAGGAAGTCAGCTTTGATTCCCGCCCCATTGAAGAAATTCCGGCCGTTGAAGAAAGTGTATCTCCTGAAGACATCGAAGCTTATTGGAATGAAGATCTGGAAGACGGCTTTGATGACGGCCCTCAAGATGAGACGGACTACAGCCAGATTCATGAGACCGTTGTTTCCGATGCCGAACCGACGGCTCACGACGTTCAGCCCGTCAGCACTTCGTCCTTAGCGGAGGAACGAGACGTTCTCCGTCATGACATGGACGATATTAAACCCATTGAAGTAGAACAGAGCACGGTTGCCGTAGATCTCAGTGAGGAAGGCAGCAGTGCCGTTCCCAAGGCGGAACGAAAGTCGATATACCGCCTGCCGTCAGTCTCTATGCTGAAGCCGGGACCGCAGCATACGGTCGGCCTCAGCGACGAAGTACGGGAAAATGCAGCCATTTTAAAAGAAACCCTGCAGAGTTTTAACATCGATGCCAAGATTTTAAATGCCAGCCAGGGGCCGTCCATTACGCGGTATGAACTGGAACCGGCAGCTGGCGTCAAGGTCAGTAAAATCGTCCATTTGGCCGACGACATAGCTCTTAAACTGGCAGCGACGGATATCCGCATTGAAGCGCCGATTCCAGGTAAGGCCGCCGTCGGCATTGAAGTGCCGAATAAGACCTTGACCGGTGTCAATTTGCGCGACGTCATTGAAAGTGAAAAATTCCAAAAAGCCGCCCGCGGTGTTCCCGTCTGCCTGGGCAAAGACATTGCCGGCAATCCCATCGTTGCCGACCTGACCAAGATGCCTCATCTTTTGGTAGCAGGCTCGACGGGCTCTGGTAAGAGTGTCTGCATCAATACCTTCATTGCCAGCATCCTCTTTAAGCAGCGGCCGGAAGATGTAAAATTAATTCTCATCGATCCGAAAGTCGTCGAATTGTCCAACTACAACGGCATTCCGCATTTGCTGACTCCGGTCGTTACCGATCCCAAGAAAGCTGCCAGCGTCCTGCGCTGGGCCGTTCGGGAAATGGATGACCGCTATAAACGCTTTGCCGATACGCATACGAGGGATATTTCCCGATATAATGAACTGCACCCTGACGAAGCCATGCCCTTTATCGTCATCATCATCGACGAATTGGCCGATCTCATGATGACCGCGTCGGACGACGTCGAAAAGTCGATTATCCGCTTGGGCCAGAAGGCTCGTGCTTGCGGCATGCACTTAGTGCTGGCCACGCAGCGGCCGTCGGTCGATGTCCTGACGGGCCTTATCAAAGCCAATGTGCCGAGCCGTATTGCCTTTGCCGTGTCGAGTCAGGTCGATTCGCGGACCATTCTGGATATGGCCGGTGCCGACAAGCTCATCGGCAAGGGGGATATGCTTTTTTATCCCCTCGGCGCATCGAAACCGCTCCGTGTCCAAGGGGCTTTCATCTCCGATTCGGAAATCGATGAAATGGTGGAATTTATCAAGGGACAGGACGGTCCTCATTACGACGAGTCCGTCCAAAAAGCCCAGTCTGAAAATTCCGAAGACAGCGTCGACTTCTTTGAAGACGAACTCATGCAGCAGGCCATCGACATGGTCCTTGAGACCGGCCAGGCGTCGACTTCCATGCTCCAGCGCCGCTTCCGCATCGGCTATACGCGGGCTGCCCGCATGATCGATATGATGGAAGCCATGCACATCGTAGGGCCCAACAACGGCAGCAAGCCGCGGGATATCCTGATGACGGCTGACGAAGTCCAGCAGAAGTATTTGGGCTGACCCCCTGTACCCTTTGTCGTATCTGTTATATAATAAAGGATACGATTATAGTAAATAGGGAGAGAAAGACAGTGAAGGAATCTTCGATCGGTGACGTATTACGATTAGCGAGAGAACAACAGGGCCTGACGTTACAAGATGTATCGGAAGCCCTAAATATAAAGCGGGAATACCTGGAAGCCCTGGAAGCCAATGAATATGACGCCATTCCCGGTGCCGTATTCGTCAAGGGCTTTATCCGCAACTACGGCAACTTCCTGGAACTGGACGGCATTGCCCTGGTTCAGGAATATAAGGCCTCTGTCGAAGAAAGGACGCCCAGGCCGGAAGTTCGGACCATCGTTTCTGCCAAGCATAAAAAAAACAGGAAAGACAATAAGAAGAAAAAGACGCGGCAAGGGAATTGGCCGGAAATTACGATTGTTGCCGGCATCATTATTTTCCTCTTGCTCATTATTTGGATTTTAATGTAAATAAGGAGCCATATGCGTGAGAATTTCTTAGTAACCAGTCGGGAAGATATGGAACGACGCGGCTGGGACCAACTTGATTTTGTCTACATCAATGGCGACGCCTATGTCGATCACCCCGGTTTTGCCGCAGCCCTCATCGGCCGCGTCCTCGAAAGCCGGGGCTATCGTGTCGGCCTTATTTCTCAGCCCGACTGGCACAGTGCAGACGCCTTTAAGACACTGGGCCGTCCGCGGCTGGCAGCCTTGATTACGGCAGGGAATCTTGATTCCATGCTCAATGAAAAGACGGCGGCCCGAAAATTCCGCAGCCGCGACAGCTATTCGCCGGGCGGAGAAACGGGCCATCGGCCGGAACGGGCGACTATCGTCTATGCCAATCGCATGCGCGAGGCTTATAAAGACGTGCCCATCATTATCGGAGGCATCGAAGCCAGTCTGCGCCGCTTTGCTCATTATGACTATTGGTCCAATAAGGTGCGCCACTCGATACTCCTCGACAGCAAAGCCGATATCCTCAGTTACGGCATGGGGGAACATTCCATCGTAGAAATCGCCGATGCCCTGGCTGAAGGCAAGTCCGTCGCCGAAATGTACGACATCCGCGGCATCTGCTACGTAACCAGTAAACCGCCTATTTCGGACAAGACTGTCGTCTGTCCGTCTTATGAAGAGGTCCGGGCCGATAAGGCGGCTTTTGCCAAGGCTTTTAAGATGCAGTATGAAGAGCAGGATCCTTTTTATGGAAAGACCATCATCCAGCCGTCAGAAAACCGGTTCGTCGTCCAGACCCCGCCGGCGCTGCCCCTTTCGACGGAAGAGATGGACGCTATTTATGAGCTTCCCTTCCAGCGCCGCTGGCATCCTGACTACGATGCTGCCGGCGGGGTTCCGGCCCTTCAGGAAGTTCAGTTCAGCCTGACCAGCCAGCGCGGCTGCTTCGGCCACTGCCATTTTTGTGCCATTGCCAGCCATCAGGGGCGCATCATCCAGCACCGCAGCCAGAAATCCCTCGTTCGAGAAACGGAACGGATGACGAAGCTGCCCGGCTTTAAAGGCTATATCCACGACGTCGGCGGTCCAACGGCGAACTTCCGCCATGTGGCCTGCCAAAAGCAGCTCACGGACGGCGTCTGCCGCAACCGTCACTGTATCGGCAGCGAGACTTGTCAGAACCTTAACACGTCCCATGACGATTACTTGCAGCTCCTGCGGAAAATCCGTCATGTAAAGGGCGTAAAAAAGGTTTTCGTCCGCTCCGGTCTTCGTTATGACTACGTCTTGGCTGACGGCAACAAAGAATTCGTAAAAGAACTTTGCCAGTATCACGTCAGCGGCCAGCTGAAGGTGGCGCCGGAACACGTCGTAAAACACGTAACTGACCTCATGGGCAAGGCCGATGTCCATGCTTTTCTGACCTTTAAAGATTGGTTTGACGAAGCCAATCGGGAGCTCGGGAAAAAACAGTACCTCGTTCCGTATTTTATGTCCAGTCATCCGGGGTGTACCTTAAAGGATGCCGTGGCCCTGGCTGAATTTTTGCGGGATATGCATATGCAGCCCGAACAGGTTCAGGATTTTATCCCGACGCCGGGCAGTCTGTCGACGGCCATGTACTATACCGGGATTAACCCCCTGACCGGGCAAAAAGTGTACGTTGCCCGCCAGGCAGAAGAAAAACAGATGCAGCGGGCCCTTATGCAGTATAAGAACCCGGCAAATTATGATATTGTCTATAAGGCCTTATGCCTGACGGGCCGCCGTGACCTCATCGGTTACGGGCCGAAGTGCCTCATTGCACCGCGGCGTCATCAACGTCAGTCAGGCCGTCCGCTTTCCGGCCGCGGCAATCGCCATGGCCATTCGGCTGTTCGCTCCGGACAAGGACGGAAGGATTTGAACAGGACTAGAAAATTCAGGTGAATATAATGAAGAAATACGTGCCTTTTATCATGCTCAGCGTCTTCGTCATCGTGCTTTTGAGCCTGGCCTGGCCCATCTTGATGAAGCACCAGCAGGAAGAAGCACAGCGGGCCTATGAAGCCGGCCGCCATCTCGTCGTCTTTTCCGACTTACCCCAAGACGTCAATAACGGCTTGGCCCAAGAATTTTATAAGCAGAAGCACCTGCGGGTACAGATCTATTCCAAGACTGACAGCGATATGCGCCAGTCTTTAGGGAATATCAGCGGCCCTAAGCCGGATATCCTCATCGCTTCGGAAGATGATCTGCGGACGCAGAAACAAAATGGTATTCTCCAGCCCTATGAGTCTGATGTGACGGACAAGGTGCCGTCTTCCATGAAGGATGCGGAGGGCATGTGGAACGGCTTGTGGTATAATCCGATGGTCTTTGTCGTCGGTCAGTCCTATTATGACCGGAGGGGGCAGCTCCTCTCTACTTGGGACGATCTCTTGACCGATCCTCAAATGCTGCTGGCTTTCCCGGATCTGGCCGCTATGGATATGGCCGGTGAATTTCTCTGTTCTTTCGTCGAAATGAAGGGCCTCGATGAAAGTGAACGCTACCTGCGGGCTCTGCAAAGTCACGTCGCTTCGTATTCGAAGTCGATGCCGGTCAACGTGCGCCGTGTTGCCAGCGGGGAAGCCGATGTCGGTGTCGCCGATGCCTCGACGGCTCGGCAGTATCGAAATGACGGAGCCCCTATTTATATTGTCTATCCTCAGGACGGCACGTCGTACTGGCTGACAGGGATTGCCATCACCAACTGGTGTGAAGACGGGGAACTGGCCGATGCCTTTACGGACTGGCTCTATTCCCCGGAAGCCAATGCGGTATTACGGCAAAAGCATATCTTTATGAGTGACGCCATACCGCAGGAGCAGCCTGACGTCGACGCCAACGGCCGGGGACTGGTCTTGTTCCCGGTAAAAAAATTATATTCTGATGAAGGCCGCCGCACTTTGCAGTCATGGTGGATCAAATCAATTCGCTTCGGAAAGGAAAAATAACGATACATGGAAAAGATCGGATTTGTCAGCTTAGGCTGTTCTAAAAATCTCATCGATACAGAAGTCATGCTGGGGATTCTCCGCGACCGCCACATGGAAATTACGGAGGACCTCGCCCAGTCCGACATTATTATCGTCAATACCTGTACCTTTATTGAAAAGGCAAAGCAGGAATCCATCGATACGATTCTGCAGGCCGCCCGCTATAAGACGGAGGGCAACTGTAAGATCCTCATCGTAACGGGCTGTCTCAGCCAACAGTATAAAGAAGAACTGATGAAGGAAATGCCGGAAATCGACGCGCTCCTGGGCACCGGTTCATGGGACCGCATCTGGGAAGCTATCGATACCGTCAAAAAAGGGCGCAAGGCCTGTTTCATCGACGATGTCAGCCATTTGTACGACCAGCATACGAGCCGCATGCGGACGACGCCGACGTACAGCGCCTATGTAAAAATCGGCGAAGGCTGCAACAACGGCTGCTCTTTCTGCATCATTCCCCACGTTCGGGGAAAATTATACAGCCGGCCTATCGAATCGATTGTCGCTGAAGTGCAGCAACTGGCTGCTGACGGTGTAAAGGAAATCAACCTCATTGCCCAGGATACGACGAGTTACGGCGTCGATATTGCCGGTCACTCCCTCTTGCCGGAGCTGCTGCGTCAATTGGTTCCCATCGAAGGCATCCGCTGGATCCGTCTGTTCTATCTCTATCCCCATTACTTTACAGACGAACTGATGGACCTCATCGTGAAGGAAGATAAAATCTGTCCCTATGTCGACTTGCCGCTCCAGCATATTGCCGAACCGGTACTGCGCCGCATGAACCGCCGCGATTCGGAAGATGATGTGCGCCGTCTCATGAAAAAGTTATGCAGCCACGGCCGAAAACTCACGCTGCGCTCGACCTTCATCGTCGGCTTTCCCGGTGAGACAGAAGATGAATTCCAGGCTCTCTGCGATTTCGTAAAAGAAACGAAATTTGACGACGTCGGCGTCTTTACCTACTCTCAGGAAGAAGGGACGCCGGCGGCCATGATGGACGGTCAGATTCCGGAAGAAATAAAAGAAGAACGCTACCATCAGCTCATGGCCATTCAGGCCAAAGTATCGGAAATCCGCAACCAAGAGCTCGAAGGCTCTGTCCATACGATGTTAGTTGAAAAGGTAGAACAAGAAAAGGGCGTGACCCAAGCCGTGGGGCGCATTGAAATCCAAGCGCCTGACGTCGACGGTCTGACCTATCTTGAAGATGCTGATGGCGTACAGCCCGGGGACATGATTCAAGTCCGCATTGCTCAAGGCTTTGCCTACGATCTCGTTGCTGAACGGCTCGATTAACCGAGGTGATTGGTATGATAGTAGAACTTGTTACGACAGGCTCTGAATTATTGCTGGGCGAAATTACCAATTATAATTCCGCCTACTTATCGAAACAGCTCAATGAAATGGGATATTTCGTCGTCTATCATACGACGGTCGGCGATAACCCGAAGCGCATGAAAGACGTCTTGAAAACGGCCCTTTCCCGGGCCGACATCGTCATTACGACGGGCGGCCTCGGGCCGACTCAGGGCGACATGACCAAAATCATCGGTGCTGAACTGATGGATTTTCCCTTGGTCTATGATCCGGCTATTGCCGATGCGGTCCAAGCCTGGGTAACAGCCCATCACGGTACGGTGACGATGACCGAAAACCAGAAGCGCCAGGCCATGGTCCCTCAAGGGGCTTCCATTTTTGACAATCTGGCCGGTACGGCACCGGGCGTTGCCATGCAAAAGGGCGGCAAGACCCTGGTCCACTTGCCGGGACCGCCCAGCGAAATGCGCTGGATGTATGAAAACCGCCTGAAACCCTGGCTTCTTCAGACTTTTGGCAGCCAAGGGTCTATCCGCTCGCTCTATATAAAGATTTATGATATGGGTGAAGCCTTTATTGAAGAACGGCTGATGGATCTTGTCAAAGACCAGTCGAATCCGACCTTGGCCATGTACGCCCGCCCGGGATTCGTCGAAGTCCGCCTGACGGCCCGCGCCGACAGTGAGGAACAGGCTGAGGAGCTCCTCTTACCGCTCGAAGAAGAAGTACGCCGCCGTCTCAATGACCAAATCGTCAGCTTTAACGACGAAACGATGGCCGATGTACTGGGACGGGAAGTCCGTCAGGCAGGCTATATCGTCAGTGCTGCGGAATCCTGTACGGGTGGCCTCATCGGTTCGCTCATTACCGATGTGCCCGGTGCTTCCGATTACTTCCGCGGTTCGGCCGGGACGTACTGCAATGAAATGAAAGAAAAAATCCTCGGTGTCTCTCATGAGACACTGGAACGATATACGGCCGTCAGTTCGGAAACAGCTGCTGAAATGGCTGACGGCAGCCGACGCCTTTACGGGAGTGATGTTGCCGTCAGCACGACGGGCATTGCAGGTCCCGGCGGCGGTACGGAAGAACAGCCCGTAGGCCTTGTCTATACCGGCGTCAGCGGCCCCTGGGGAACCCTCGTTCACCGCGACGTTTATCACGGCGGCCGTGCTGAAATCAAGCGGCGCGCAGCCGTACGGGCCATCTACTATGTAGTACGCTATCTAGTGAACCATAAAAACAAATAACCGTTAGGAGGAATGATTTTGGACGCGAAACAGACAGCGCTTGAAAATGCAATGCGCAAGATTGAAAAAGACTTTGGCAAGGGTGCCATCATGCGCCTCGGCGACATTGCTGACAAGATGAATTTAGAAGTTATCTCATCGGGGTCCCTGGCCGTCGACTTGGCCGTCGGCGTCGGCGGATATCCCCGGGGGCGAGTCATCGAAATCTATGGCCCTGAATCGTCAGGGAAAACGACTTTGGCTCTCCATGCCATTGCTTCGGCCCAGAAAAACGGCGGCATTGCAGCCTTCATCGATGCGGAACACGCTCTCGATCCGGTCTATGCCCGCCACCTCGGCGTCGATACCAACGAACTGCTCATTTCCCAGCCGGATAACGGCGAACAGGCTCTTGAAATTACGGAAGAACTCGTCCGCAGCGGTGCCGTCGACGTCATCGTCGTCGACTCCGTAGCAGCCCTGGTTCCCAAGGCCGAAATCGAAGGCGAAATGGGTGACTCTCACGTCGGCCTCCAGGCCCGCCTCATGAGCCAGGCCCTGCGTAAACTGACAGGGATCATTTCCAAGTCGAAAGCTATGGTCATCTTCATCAACCAGCTTCGTGAAAAAGTCGGCGTCATGTTCGGCAACCCGGAAACGACGACCGGCGGCCGGGCCTTGAAATTCTATGCTTCGATCCGCATGGAAATCCGCAAAGGCGAAGCCATCAAATCCGGCGGCGACGTCATCGGCAACCGGGCTCGGGTTAAGGTTGTCAAGAATAAAGTGGCACCTCCCTTTAAACACTGTGAATTCGATATCATGTACGGCCAGGGGATTTCCCGTGAAGGGACGGTCCTCGACCTGGGTGCGTCGATGGATATCATTGAAAAGAGCGGTACCTGGTATTCTTATAAAGGCGAACGACTGGGCCAGGGTAAGGAAAATGTCAAGATCTTCATGAAAGAACATCCGGAAATCACGGACGAAGTCGAAAAGATCATCCGCGATACGCTGGCAGCGGAACCGGAAAAATTCGATGACGTCATGGACGAAGACCTGATGAAAGAGGATGCTGTGGCAGAAGCCATTCCGGAAAGCGACGAACAGGAATAAATGACCTATAGTGAAGCCTATGAAAAGGCGCTGCAGCTGCTCAACGTCCGCTTTTTAAGTGAAGGCGAACTGCGGCTTAAGCTGCGGCGGCGGGATGTCAGTGACGACGTCATCGACGAGGTGATGGCCATGCTGAAAGAGGAACACTTTATCGATGACGAACGCCTGGCCCGTCAGGTCTATGCCTACTATGTCCGAAAAGGGCAGTACGGCCATTTATATATCGCCAATTGTCTCCGCCGCCGTCAGCTGACCGTGCCGGATGATGTTGAACGGCCTGATGAATACGCCTTGGCAGAGGCCTTGACCGATCGGAAATTTTCCCGTCATCGCGATGAAGCACGGAAGGCGGCGCGATACCTCCAGTACCGCGGTTTTTCGCCGGCTGTCATCGCCGAGGTCATCGCATCCTTTACCGTTTCTGACGGGGATTGACAGCTTGCTAAAAGAGACACTTGACAAGTCAAATCCGTCTTGACATTAATATGAAAAAAAATTACAATTAAAGGAGCCGGTTTGATACACTGGTTCATATTTTGCATAATTGTAGGTTTTTTGAACATGAAGTAAATTTTACATACTCATAAAAAAAGCCGGACGGTAGGTTCGGCTTTTTTTTGTGAAGGGGAGGTGAATTTGTTACTATGCTGACTACTATTGTGGCGGCTATTATCTGTGGTCTCATCGGCGGCGGTGCCGGTTACATCTATCGCAAAAATATTGCCGAAGGTAAAATCGGACAGGCCGAAGTCGAAGCCCAGCGGATCATTGCCACGGCCCAGCAGAATGCGGAAGCCCGCAAAAAAGAACTGGTCCTTGAAGGCAAGGAAGAAATCCATAAGCTTCGCAGTGACGCCGAACGGGAAAACAAGGAACGCCGCACGGAATTACAGCGCTTTGAACGGCGTTTGCTTCAAAAAGAAGAACATTTAGACAAGAAATCCGATTCCATGGAAAAGAAAGAAGATAGTCTGCAGCGCAAGGAAGAAGAAGTGACGCGCATGCAGGAAAAAATCGAAGCTATCCATGAACAGAAGATGGTCGAATTGGAACGAATTTCCGGCTTGACATATGAAGATGCCAAAGAATTGCTTTTGAACAACGTTCAAAGTGAAGTGAAGCATGAAACGGCACAGATGATCAAGATGCTTGAAGAACAGGCTCATGAAGAAGCAGAAAGCAAGGCCCGGGAAATCATTTCCGTGGCGATCCAGCGCTGCGCTGCCGACCATGTTGCTGAAACGACGGTGTCGGTCGTTTCCCTGCCGAACGATGAAATGAAGGGCCGTATCATCGGCCGTGAAGGCCGTAATATTCGGGCTATTGAAATGCTGACCGGTGTCGATCTCATCATCGATGATACGCCGGAAGCCGTTATCTTGTCCTGCTTCGATCCGATCCGTCGGGAAATCGCCCGCATTGCCTTGGAAAAACTGATTGCCGACGGCCGTATCCATCCGGCACGGATTGAAGAAATGGTTGAAAAGGCTCGTAAAGAAATCAACCAGAAGATTCGCGAAGCCGGTGAACAGGCGACGTACGAAGCCGGGGTTCACGGGCTCCATCCGGAACTCATCAAGATTCTCGGCCGCTTGCGGTACCGTACCAGCTATGGCCAGAATGTACTGCGCCATTCTATCGAAGTATCTCAGCTGGCAGGCATCATGGCTGCCGAATTGGGTGTCGATGAAAAGCTGGCTAAACGGGCCGGGCTGATCCATGATATCGGTAAAGCCCTGGACCACGAACTGGAAGGGACCCACGTCTCGATCGGTGTCGAAATCGCCAAGAAATACGGCGAATCGAAGCTGGTCGTCAACGGCATTGCTGCTCATCACGGCGACGAAGAAGCACAGAGTGTGGAAGCCGTCTTGGTAGCTGCTGCCGATGCCGTATCGGCGGCTCGTCCGGGTGCCCGTCGGGAAACGTTGGAAAACTATCTGAAGCGCCTGACCAAGCTCGAAGAAATTGCCGAGTCCTTTGACGGTGTCGAAGACTGCTTTGCCATTCAGGCCGGACGTGAAATCCGGGTCATGGTTAAACCGGACAAGTTGGATGAATCTGACTGCGTCCTCTTGACGCATGACATCATCAAACGCATTGAAGCTGAACTGGAATATCCGGGACAGATCAAAGTAAATTTGATTCGAGAAACAAGAGCAGTAGAATACGCAAAATAAACCAAAAGAGGGTATCTCCAAACGAGATGCCCTTTCTTTTTACATGGAGGAGGAAGCACAATGAAAGAAATCAAATCATTTTCTTTTCGCTATGGCAGAAATGACGGATACATGGCTTGGTATCGTATGGACAATGAAAAAGGCGTAAATGTAGGCATTGACCTCTACGATGGGGAAGAACGCAGCCTGCGCTGTGAACCTGCCCAGGAATTGGCTGTGGAACTGGCAAAGCTGCTGGAAGAACAGAACGCAGCGGCATGGGATGGATTTTATGACATCGAAACATGTATCTGTGCCGGAGATAGCTGGGTGTTCCATGCTTATGGCAAAGAAGGCGAAGAAATTCATGCCATGGGGCATTCCAAACACCCTGAAGGCTTTGCGGAAATGAAACAGGCATTGGATGACTTTTTCGGTAAAATTTATCAGGACTATCAGGCATAAAAAATAGGATGGATTGATAATGGCATCTCCATCAGAAAACAAAAATAGCCGGAATCCTTTATATTTTTAAGGATTCCGGCTATTTTTTATATAGATTTTACGAGATCTGTTTTCTTCTGAAGACAGCCCTTTTTTATGCGTATTGATATTTTTTTCTTGCGCCTACAAACAGAATGATTGCTACCACAATGGTCAGCACTTCTGCCACGGGAATGGCAAGCCATACACCCAGCAAGTCAAGATACTTGGGCAGGAACAGGATACATCCACTGACACAAACGAAGGTGCGCAGGGAGGAAATCAGTGCGGAAAGCACCCCGTTGGAAAGGGCAGTGAAAAATGCCGAAGCGAAGATATTCACGCCGCAGAACAGGAAGTTCCATGCGCAGATTTTATACCCATCTAATGTAAGGGTGAATGTGGAGCTTTCTTTGGGGGTAAATACCAGTATGGTTGGTTCTGCCAGAAGGAACGACAGTACGCTGATGACTGCTGAAGAAACCAGTATGATGCCCATGGACATTTTGAACAGTCGTTTCAGCTGGACATGGTTCCGTCTGCCGTACTGGTAACTGAATACTGGCGCCACACCATTGGAAAAACCCATATAGGCGGATGCAAAGAGGAACTTTGCGTAAAGGATGATGGTGATTGCCGCAACGCCATCTTGTCCCATCATCTGCATCATGACTTTGTTGAACAGGTATGTGGTGACACCAGAGGAAATATTGGTAATCAGTTCAGAGACGCCGTTGCTCATGCTATGGAGCAGTACCTGTGTGTTCCATTCCGGTTTTACAAAGTACAGCACAGCCCGTGGTTTCAGGAAATAGATCAGAGGCGGAATACCACCGATGAGGAAGCTGGTGACAGTACCCCAAGCAGCCCCTTTGATGCCCATATCCATCAAAACGATGAATACATAGTCAAAAACGATGTTGCTGATGCCGCTGGCAACGTTGAGAACGAGTCCCAACTTCGGTTTGCCTGCGGTGACAAAGAATACCTGAAAGAGTACCTGAACCACGGAGATGGAATAGAACGCCATCATGATTCTGCCGTAGTCGATGCAGTAGGGCAATAGGGCTTCGTCAGCTCCCAGAAAAATGGAAAGGGGCTCGATGAATACAAAGCAGAGCAGAGAAAGGATCAGCCCCATGGCGATAGCAAAGAGTGTCAGCAGTGTAAAATGCCGTCTTGCCAGATCTTCTTTGCCAGCCCCCAGTTCTCTGCCAATGATGGCGCTGCCGCCGGTGCCCAGCATGATACCCACACCCAACATGACATTGATGAGGGGATACACGATATTGATAGCGGAAAGGGCTGCCGTCCCCACAAAACGGGAAACGAAAATACCGTCTGCGATGATATAGGTTGCCACAAACATCATCATAATGATGGTGGGAAATGTAAAACGGAGCAATCCGCCAAGGGAAAATTCTTTGGAAATGTCGTTTTGCATAATATGACCTCACTATAAAAATACTGTATACCTATAATTTTCAAAACAAAGGCAAACACTCCTCTTTTTGGGGAGCGTTTGCCTATTTTTTATTCAGTTGCCATCTGGTTGACTTTTTCTTCTTCTGGTGTAATATAAATGGTTTTGTTGGTCAGATAAATGACCA
>OFMH01000101.1_pt1 | contig 60115 bp, 49 predicted proteins | sample 1541761 | NCBI WGS metagenome assembly OFMH01 (sample SAMN04209249, study PRJEB22552) | human gut metagenome | biome: gut; material: feces | host: Homo sapiens | place: USA: Oklahoma
CAAATGGGGAGATTCATGTCTTTATTTTATTTTGCGAAAAATATTATACCTTATCGAAAAGACGGCACGAAATAATTCGTGCCGTCTTTTGATATGCGTGGACTTTTTACATGTCAAAGGGGTTTTCGTTGGGGTAGAGCATGCCTTTCGGCTGGTTGAAGGCGATGTCTTCGATGCCGAGGTACTGGAAGATGGAGAAGAGAACTTTTCCGATGTGGGCAAAGGCAACGGCGCCGTGATGGGGATACTGTTTGGCGATGAGGACGTGGCGGTAGAAACGGCCCATTTCGGGGATGGCAAAGATGCCGATGCCGCCGAAGGACTGGGTTGCTGCCGGCAGGATTTCACCTTGTGCGATGTAAGCCCGGAGCTGACCGCCGGCCGTGCTCTGGAGGCGGAAGAAGGTAATCGGGCTTTCAGCGATGTCCCCTTCTAAGGTACCGCGGGTGATATCCGGCGTGCCGCCGTCTTCTAAGAGGCGGTTCTGGATGAGCTGGTATTTTACGCCGCCCTTTTTCAACTTGCAAAGGGGCGTGTTGCCGCAGTGGAAGCCCATGAAGGTATCTTTCTGGGTGTAGTTCGTCGTCGGTTTGATGTCCGATTCGTAGAGATCGCGGGGGACGGAGTTATTGATGTCGAGAAGGGTGACCGTGTCGCCGCTGGCGCACATGCCGATGTATTCGCTGACAGCACCGTAGATGTCGACTTCACAGGCGACGGGAATGCCGCGGGATACGAGACGGCTGTTGACGTAGCACGGTTCAAAGCCGAACTGGGACGGGAAGGCCGGCCAGCATTTATTGGCAAAGGCGATATACTGACGGGAGCCTTTATGCGCTTCTGCCCAGTCGAGGAGGGTCAGTTCATATTGTGCCATGCGGGGCAGGAGGTCCGGCCAGGGGTTGCCGTCTTTGCCGAGTTCTTCGGTCATATCGGCGACGACGTCGGCAATGCGCGGGTCGTCTTTATGGGCCTGGTACGATACGAGGAGGTCCAATTCAGAATTTTCTTCGATTTCAATGCCTAAGTCATAGAGGGGCTTAATCGGAGCGTTGCAGGCGAAGAAGTCCTGCGGACGAGGCCCGAAAGTGATGATTTTCAACTGGCTGAGGCCGATAAGGGTGCGGGCCATGGGCTGGAATTCGGCAATCATGGCAGCGACTTCTTCGGCCGTCCCTACGGGGTACGACGGGATATGGGCTTTTAATTTACGCAGGCCCAGGTTGTATGAACAGTTCAGCATGCCGCAGTAAGCGTCGCCGCGGCCGTTGATGAGGTTTTTGCCCGTTTCTTCGGCGGCGGCAGCGTACATGACCGGGCCGTCGAAGTATTTGGCAATCAAGGTTTCCGGCGTTTCAGGGCCGAAGTTTCCTAAGAATACGACTAAGGCATTGCAGCCGGCAGCCTTGGCTTCTTCAACGGCTTTGAGCATGTCCGTTTCGTTTTCTACGACCGTCGGTACTTCATAGAGGTCACCGTATTTTTTTGTATAGGCATCGACGATGGCCTGACGGCGGTTCTGAGATAAAGAAATAATAAAGCAGTCGCGGCTGACAGAAATAATACCGCATTTCACTTCGGGAATATTCATAATAAGGTCTCCTTTCCCATGTAGGGATACGTGTAATTTTTTTGAGTGCCTAGGCACATTTCGTTAAGGGAATGATAGCACGCTTGTCAAATTCGTGTCAATACTAAGATTGCTGTTTTTTTACGAAAGACAGCATTATGCAGAAAAAATACAGGTAGATGCTGGAATATAGCAAAAGTGCATGTATGAAGATTCCCGTTGACCATCTAATTTTGTCATGGTATACTTCAACCATAGACATGTGCTTGAGCACGCAATAAGGTAAGCAGTCCCCGGATATACGAGGGAACATAGGGAGGAAGATATATGAAGTATGTAATGGGAATTGATATTGGTACCTCGGCGACCAAGACGGTACTCTTCAACGATACCTGCCAGGCCGTTGCTATGGCATCCTGTGAGTATCCGTTGTATCAGCCCCAAAACGGCTGGGCCGAACAGCAGCCGGAAGATTGGTATCAAGCTGTGGTACAGACGATACGGGAAATCTTAGCCAAGTACCCCGTTGAAGCGAAAGACATCGTCAGTATCGGATTATCGGGTCAGATGCACGGCCTGGTCATGCTGAATGAAAAGGAAGAAGTCATCCGACCGGCCATCATCTGGTGCGACCAGCGGACGGGGAAAGAATGTATCGAAATTACCCGGACCGTTGGTGCCGAGAAGTTGATGGAGATTACGGCCAATCCGGCCCTGACCGGGTTTACGGCGTCGAAACTCCTGTGGGTTCGCAATCATGAAGCGGAACACTATCGGCAGTGCCGTCACATTTTACTGCCGAAAGATTATGTTCGCCTGCGCATGACCGGCCAATATGCAACCGACGTTTCCGATGCCAGCGGCATGCAGTTCCTTGATGTCCGCCGCCGCTGTTGGTCCGATGAAATCCTGGACCGTCTTGATATCGATCCGTCGTGGCTGGCTAAAGTCTACGAATCACCCGATGTGACGGGAACCCTGACTCCGGCCTTTGCCGCAGAAACGGGCCTCCTGCCTCAGACCATCGTTGTCGGCGGTGCCGGTGACAATGCAGCGGCTGCTGTAGGAACGGGCATCGTCAGTGACGGCAGGGCCTTTACGACCATCGGGACCAGCGGCGTCGTATTTGCCCATACGAGCGATCTTCATATCGATCCGAAGGGCCGCGTCCATTCATTCTGCTGCGCCGTTCCCGGCTGTTGGCATGTCATGGGGGTAACACAGGCTGCCGGCTTGTCACTTCGCTGGTTCCGTGATACCTTGGGACATGACTATATGAAAGAGGCAGAACAGGCAGGTCTTGATCCTTATGTCGTCATGGACCACCACGTTGAAGATGTACCGATGGGAAGCCGCCGCCTCATCTATTTACCTTATCTTATGGGCGAACGGACACCCCACCTCGACCCGGACTGCCGCGGCGTATTCTTCGGCTTATCGGCCATCCATACCCAGGACGACATGCTCCGGGCCGTCATGGAAGGCGTCGGCTATTCACTGACGGACTGTCAGGATATCCTCCGCGACATGGGTATCGTCGTTCAGGAAATGATGGCCTGCGGCGGCGGCGGACGGAGCCCCTTGTGGCGTCAGATGCTGGCCGATATGTATAACTGTGAAGTCAAAACCGTATCGTCGAAGGAAGGTCCGGCTCTGGGAGCCGCTATCCTGGCCGGTGTCGGAGCCGGATTGTTTAAGAGCGTCGTTACGGCCTGCCGCGACTTCATCGATACCAATACCTATTGCCAGCCCGATCCGACAGCCCACGCCTATTATGAAAAAGGCCACGCTTTATATCAGAAATTATATCGGCAATTAGCCGGATGTTATCAAGATTTGGCGACTTTATAAACGCCGTTAGGAGAGATGTGACCATGATGAATCAAGATGCAGCCATGATTTGTGACGAAAAGGCTTTATCCAAATCGAACGCTTCACGAGTACGGAAATTCATTTATTTTACGGCCGGCATGGCAGGTTTGCTGTTTGGCCTCGACCAAGGGGTCATCGCCGGAGCCCTGCCCTTTATTACGGCTGAATGGGGACTCAACAGTGCCGCCCAGGAACGGGTTGTCAGCTGTATGATGGTAGGCGCTGCCATCGGCGCCCTCTGTGCCGCTTTTATGACGGCCCGCATCGGCAGAAAGCGCAGCCTCCTTACCGGTGCCGCCCTGTTTATCGTCGGCTCGGTCGGATCCGGCCTTGCCCTGAACGTTGATATGCTCATCGGTTTTCGCCTAATCCTCGGCTTGTCCGTCGGCATTGCGTCCTATACGGCACCCCTTTATTTAGCAGAAATGGCCGATAAAGATTCGCGCGGCCAGGTCATTTCAGGCTATCAGTTTATGGTTACGGTCGGGATTCTGTCGGCCTTCCTGTCCAATACGTACTTCAGTTACAGCGGCTCTTGGCGCATGATGCTGACGGTCATTGCCATTCCGGCTGTCGTCTTAATCCTGACTGTCTTCATGCTGCCTGAAAGCCCGCGCTGGCTGGCTGCCAAGGGTCGTTTTTCGGAAGCGGAAAATGTCCTCCAGACCCTCCATGCCGATATTGACTTGGCAAAGTCTGAATTAAAAGATATTCAAGATACACTGAAAGTAAAACAGGCCGGCTGGTCCTTATTACGGGCCAATAAGAATGTTCGCCGCGCCGTATTCCTCGGCGTCCTGCTCCAGGCTATGCAGCAGTTTACAGGCTTTAATGTCATCATGTATTATTCGCCGAAAATCCTCAGCCTCGGTGGTTTTTCCAGCACGGAAGACCAGATGATCGGCACGGTCATCAACGGTATCGTCTTCGTTTTGGCAACCCTCATTGCCGTCTACACTGTCGATAAATCCGGCCGTAAACCGGCCCTGAAAATCGGCTTTGCCGTCATGGCAGCGGCTATGGTCGTCATGGGTCTCTGCATGGCCGTCATCGAAGGCGGAAATCCCGCTCCTTGGGTCTGCTACTTGTCTGCTATCATGACCATGATCTTCATCGCTGGTTTTGCCATGAGTGCCGGCCCTATCGTCTGGGTCCTCTGCTCGGAAATTCAGCCCCTTAAGATGCGCGAATTCGGCGTTGCCTGCTCGACCATGACCAACTGGATCACCTGCGCCATCGTCGGTGCTACCTTCCTCAGCCTCATCGATGCCCTCGGCTCTTCCATGACCTTCTGGATGTACGCCGGTTTGAATGCCGTCTTCATTGCCCTGACCTTTGCCTTTGTCCCGGAAACGAAGAATGTTTCTTTGGAACAGATTGAAAAGAACTTGATGTCCGGCATGAAGTTGAAAAATATTGGGATTCACGGAGGTAATCAGTAATGAAACAAGTAACGGATAAAGAATTCGCCGTCTACGGACGGGTCCTCGATGTCGATATTAAAGAATTTGCAGAAGTTATGAACAGCGTCCCTGTTGTATCGGAAGGGACGATGTATGAGCCGTCCGTCGGGGCTTTTGAAGCCCTGCCTCTGGCAAAAACCTTGGAAGAGGAATCCTTTGGTTTCCTTCCCATTGAATTCGGCCACTGCAGCGGTCACAATGATACGCTCAATGCCTTGGAATATCACCGGTCTTCTGAAATTGACATCGCTGCGACAGACCTCATCTTATTAGTCGGCCGTCAGCAGGATATCGATTTATCCTCTTACACCTATGATACGGCCCGCGTGGAAGCCTTCTTCGTTCCGGCTGGAACGGCAGTTGAGCTCTATGCGACGACCCTTCACTTTGCACCGTGCAGCGTCGACGGAAAAGAATTTCGCTGCGGCGTCGTCCTTCCGAAAGGCACCAACGAGGCCTTGCCCCATAAGGTCGGCGGTCATGGCGAAAATGCCCTGCTCTTTGCCGTCAACAAGTGGCTCATCGCTCATGAAGAGAGCGGGCTGCAAAAGGACCATGCTTGGATAGGCCTGGTTGGAGAGAATATTAAGATTTGACAGATGAGGAACTATTTATAAAGCGCGAACTTTATAGATAGTTCCTTTTATCATGCCGCAATGTTTGGTACAATAGAGAGGATCAGTTAACCTTAAGCATGAGGATAAGTGAGGGAGAAGTATGGTAACGATTAAAAAAATTGCTGAACTTTGCGGCGTTTCACGAGGGACCGTAGACCGGGTCCTCAACGGCCGGGGACGAGTCAAGCCGGAAACGGCTGAAGCCGTTATGAATATGGTAAAGCAATTGGGATATAAACCGAATCCGGCCGGCAAGGCCCTGGCAGCCAGACGGCATCGGCCCATTGTCGGCGTTATTCTGAATTCAGAAGGCAATGCCTTCTTCGATGAAATCATTCGCGGTATCGAGACGGCAGAAAGCCGCTATCAGATCTATGGCATCCAGTTGACGATGCGTCATATGAAGGGGTTTGATGTAGACGCCCAGTTGAAACTTATTGCCGAGCTGGAAGCGGTTCCCGTGAGCGGCCTCATCATCAGCCCCATTAACGATAAACGAATCGCTGAGGCCATCGACGCCTTAGTCGATAAGGGCGTCTTCGTTGTAACCGTCAATAACGATGTACAAAACTGCCGCCGTCAGTGCTACGTCGGCAGCGACTATGCCAACGGCGGCGAAACGGCCTGTGCTCTGCTGCAGCTCCTGCGCGGACCGGAAGCCAAAATCGGCATCATTACCGGGTCGCGCCATGCCTGGGGCCATGAACTTCGACTCCAAGGCTTTTATCGGCGCATGAAGTCCTTGCCGAGCTTTTCGGTCCTCTCGACAGCCGTCAACAAGGATGATGAAATCATATCTTACGAAGAGACGAAGAAGATGCTCGAAGAACATCCTGACATCGACTCCTTATTCATCGTCGCCGGTGGTGTGTACGGTGCTTGTCGGGCCGTCGTCAGCCTGAAAAAAGAAAAAGACCTGACCATCGTCGCCTTCGACAGCACGCCAACGACCGTCGATATGATGAAGCAGGGCGTCTTAAAGACGATCATCTATCAGCACCCGTACCAGCAGGGATATCGGGCCATGGACTTGGCTTTCCAGTACCTGGTCAATGATCAAAAACCGGAACGGGAGCGCTATATCCTAAAGAATGAAATCAAGCTCCTGGAAAATTTATAAGATAAGCGTAATATATAAAAAAGGCCCTTCCCTATCGTGACCGTGTATACTGTCATGATAGGGAAGGGCTTTTTGTGTTGTGCGAAGTTTTCAAGAAATGAGGCTAAGGCAAGTCACGGCCGCAGCAGCGGCAGACGGTGGCTTCCGGGCGGCTGAACTCGCCACAGTAAGGGTATTTATGCCAGCCCTTGAGGGTTTTTGCCATATCATTATCTTTGATGCATAAACTATGAATGAAGGCGATTAGAAAAAGGCAAAGTCCGTATATATACCATATGGCAAAACTGCGGCCTTTATGAGAGGCGATGTTGGCGGGGACCAGGGCTAATACAGAGAAAATCCAATACTCTATATAGATATCGCCGTTATTTCCCAATAAGTTCACATCGGATAATAGAATGGGAACGAGAATAGAAAAGATTAAAAAAGCGGTTAACGAATCACGTACATGGTGTGGTTTTTCCATAATGACACCTCTTATAATGGTTAAGATAAACTATGGCCGCAGTAACGGCAAATTTTTGCTTCCGGTCGGATGTACTCTGCGCAATAGGGACATTTACGGTACCCTCTCTGCCTCAAGGACCCGTCATTGTCTTTGAGAAGTAAACTATGGATGAAGGCGATTAACCAGAGGAACAGGGCGTATATGAACCATAAGACGAGATTACAGCCTTTGTTGGCAGCGATGACGGCCGGAATCAAGGCGACAAGGCAGGCGATGACATATGCGAATGCCGGAAAAATGTCAAAACGCCACAGAAACATGGCAGGAATTATGATTAACGCGATGACGATGAGGATGTCTTTATTCTTCAAAATATTCAAAATGAGCACCTCTTGTTATGTGGAAACTATCCGGATTTTTAGGATATAAATAAATCACGGCCGCAGCAGCGGCAGACGGTCGCTTCCGGTCGGCTGTATTCACCGCAGTGAGGGCATTTTTGGTACCCTTTTCTGGCTTTTGCCTTGTCATTATCATGGATGCATATACTATGAATTGTAGCGATTAACCATAAGAGTATGCCGTAGATGAACCATTTCGCAAAGTTTCGGCCTTTACGATAAGCGATATTCGCTGGCAGAAAGGCGAGCAAACTGGCTGTGAGATAAATGCTGCCAGTATCGTCGCGGGATCCCAAAAGAAGCATCGATGGGGCTAGAACGCCGAATAGGAAGGCGAGAAGGTTGTTCCGGATGTAGTGTGTGTGTCCGATAATATTCAAATGTACCACCTCTTGTTTTAATTAAATATAGTATACAACTAATCGTTAAATATATCCATTCCGGATATCATAAATGGAAGTGAGTCGCCTTCTTTTTGTCGCAAGTCTTTGTCGGTATGAAATTCATGAATTGTCACAGAGTTCCCCTTGCTCCACGATAGTAGATTGGAAAATTAGAACTTGACAAGTACCCTTGAATCAGTTAAAATTAAAAGGTCGACAGGACAAAGGTTGACGGGACGTGGCGCAGCTTGGTAGCGCGCTTCCTTGGGGTGGAAGAGGTCGCGAGTTCAAATCTCGCCGTTCCGACCAAAACATGGCCATTCTCTGGATTATATCATTTTGAGTGATGTGATACGGAGAATGGTTCTTTTTTTTATACCGACAGGCAGTGGAACTTAATTATGAATAATTTTCCGATAAGGTTTGACGGAAATCTTTTTTTTGACGGGCAAATGGCTCGTCCTTTTTTTTAGAGTTTTTTGAGGACAGAGCGTTTTTAGCAGATAAATGAGGGCTTAGACAGATATAAGTTTTTGATAATATATTCTTAAAATAGAATTAAAATATGCTTTTATCTTATTTAAAACTTTCTTTATATGCGAATATTTGATAGAATATAAGTATGAATAGTATAGTTACCGCCGTCGTATTGTTTTTTGTTGTTCATTGTTAGAGGAGGTTTTTTTATCATGGGTTATATTCTCAATAAGGATCAGCAGGATCTCGTCGCCTTGGCAAGGGACTTTGCGGAAAAGAAAGTAGCTCCCTTTGTGCATGAATTGGATGAAGCAAAAGAACCGGGCCAAAAACTTTTGGATATTTACCAGGAAGCCGTTGATATCGGCTTTTGCGGCTTAGAGATTCCTGAAGAATACGGCGGCATGGGACAGGATTATTACACGGTTGCTGCTGTTTATGAAGAACTGTCTAAAGTCGACGCCGGCGTGGCTACGGCTATTGCAGCTTCGGGTCTCGGCCTCAAACCGGTTCTCCAGCACGGCAACGACGCTCAAAAGAAACTGTATGCAGAATATTTGACCGGTGAAAAGGGCAGCGGTTTCTGCGCATTCTGCCTAACTGAAGCGAACGCAGGTTCCGATGCGGCTGCCGGTACGACGGTTGCTGTCAAAGAAGGCGATGAATACGTCATCAACGGTACAAAATGCTTCATTACCAACGGCGGCGTCGCTTCCGTTTATACGGTATTTGCCATTACGGACAAATCGAAGGGCGTAAAAGGCATCTCGGCCTTCATTGTAGAACGTGATCGCCCGGGCGTTTCTGTCGGTAAAGAAGAAGACAAGATGGGTATCCGCCTGTCGAATACGACGGAAGTCATTTTCCAGGATGTCCGCATTCCGGCTGATCACCTCATCGGTGAAGAAGGCAAGGGCTTCGTCTATGCTATGCAGACCTTGGACCTCGCTCGTCCGATGGTAGCTTCCCTGGCTGTCGGTATTGCGCAGCGGGCTATTAATGAAGCCGTCAAATATGCGAAAGAACGCGTTACCTTTGGCAAACCGATCATCAAACATGAAGTTATTTCCTTTAAACTGGCTGACATGGACATGAAGACCGAAGTCGCTCGGTCGGCTATCATCAACTTCCTCAACACCTATTATGCCGAACCGAAACGGAGCTATACTCGTGAAGCAGCTATCGCTAAATGCTTTGCCGGTGACATTTCCGTAGAAGTTGCTTTAGAAGCCGTTCAGATTCTCGGTGGTTTTGGTTACAGCCGTGAATATCCGGTTGAAAAATTGGTCCGTGATGCTAAGATCATGCAGATTTATGAAGGCACCAATGAAGTTCAGCGCATGGTCATTGCAGGTTTCGTAGCAGCTCAGAAATAAGATTATTTTATACGAAAAAGACTGTTGTACTTGGCCCCGGCACTTTCCTGTGCCGGGGGCATCGTGAAGAATTCCGGCGTGTACGACAGTCTTTTTTATTTTAGGTACGGCTTTTTGACGGACTGCAAGACGCTGTGTTTTTTTAGGTGAAATTAGGCTTTTAAAGGGGTGTAAAATAAGTGTAAAGCAAGGCTGCCGGCGTTGAGAAAGTTTGTGTACAGGAATATAATAAATTATATGAATAAAAATCATGCAAATGGGGTGAATGAATTGGAACAAGATATATATCCATCAGCGAAAGAGCTTTACGACGTCCTTTGCAGACTGCGGAAGGACGTCCTCTCGCGGGGCGACGCCTTATACCGGCAGTGGAAGCCTCTGATACAGCGGAGACACTTTACCTATAGTGCTTGGAATATGGCCTTTTACTTGGCTCTTCGCTGTCATGATCTGCGAAAGATACAGCGTTCACTGCTGCCCTTTGGCCTGTCGTCCCTCGGACGAGGCGAAGCCCGGGCCATTACTAATCTCGATGCCGTCATGGCCTCCCTGGGCCGTATCTGCCGGGAGCCGGAACAGAACCTCGTTCCTTATCCGCAGCAGCGGCGATTTTTCTATGGCGACGGCCTCTTAACCTACAATACGGGGCGGATTTTTGGAACGGGTAAGACCGGGACGAGAATCATGGTGACATTGCCTACTGAAGCAGCAGAGGACAACGGAATCCTTATCCGCGACTTAGTGGCAGCCGGCATGGACTGTGCTCGCATCAACTGCGCTCACGACTCACAGGAACTTTGGGGGACGATGATTTCCTATATTCGGCGGGCCGAACAAGAAACGGGAAATCACTGCAAGGTTTACATGGATCTGGCAGGGCCGAAAGTTCGCATCGAGTCGGTTCTGCTTCGCTATAGTGAAGCGCGGGTCATGCCCGGCGAACAGGTCTTTTTAGTATCCGGACCGATTTCAGCCTATCCTGAAGAGTATAAAGGAAATATCGTCATTTCGTGCAGTATCCCCGAAGTCTTTGAACACATGGAAGCCGGTCAGCCGGTCCTTATCGATGACGGAAAAATTCGGGCTATCGTTGAGAAAGTGACGCCTGAAGGGGCTTATTTGACCATTACCTATACGAAGCCCTTGGGCGGGAAAATAAAGAATGAAAAGAGTCTGAACTTCCCGCAGACGCCGATGAAATTGTCGCCTCTTACGGACAAAGACAAAGAAGATTTGGATTTTGTCGTACAGTATGCCGATGCCATCGGGTACTCCTTCGTTAAATCGGCGGCCGACGTGGCCCTCCTGCAGGGGGAACTTCAAAAACGCTGCGGCAAAGCTTACCGCCAAATTGCCCTGGTAGCTAAAATTGAAAACCAGGAAGCCGTAGATAACCTGCCGGAAATCATCGTTCAGGCCGCGTCAAAACAGCCCCTCGGCATCATGATTGCCCGAAGTGACTTGGCCGTTGAAGTCGGCTATCGGAGACTTGCCGAACTGCAGGAAGAAATCATGTGGATCTGTGAAGCGGCCCACGTGCCGGTCATTTGGGCGACCCAAGTCCTTGAAAATCTGGTCAAAAAAGGCCTTCCGTCGCGAGCTGAAATTACCGACGCCGCCATGGGGGAACGGGCCGAATGCGTTATGCTCAATAAAGGACCGTACATCGTAGAAGCCGTCACAGCCCTGACTAACATCCTATTGCGCATGGAACAACACCAGCATAAGAAAACATCCCAGCTGCGGGCCCTGCACATCGCCCAAAATATGTTTGAAAACGGAAAACTATAAAGTGAACATAAAAAATCAGAGAAGGAATGAAGTCCATTCCTTCTCTGATTTTTTGTTTGGCAGTCCTTTTTTAGGTCTTGTATCAACTATTCCATCCTAAGCCAATTCTTGTGACAACGCCGTTTTTTATATGAAAGACCATGTCGAGGCCATTACCCGGTTTATACCAAAGTTCCGGATGCGTAGGGGCAAAGCGGATATCCGGCTGGCCGTAGGTCCGGATGACGTCTTCCCGGGTGGAACCGACGTGAATCCCTGACGGGGTAGCAAAGCCGTTATTGGCCGTAATGTTAATCATAACTATTTCAAAGGGACCGCTCTGATAGTCACTTTGAGCATAGAGATACACGGAGTCGCCGTAATGCATTTTTTGAGCATAGACTTGGATGCCGGCAGCATAGCTGACTTCACCCTTTAGGGGTTCGCCATAGATTTGAATCATTTCCTGAACCGGCATGCCCGGGTAGATGCCGCCTAAAACGGCTTCATTTAAGGGAACTTTTGCCATGGCGATACTTCCGGAACAAACGAGTATTGCCAAAACGGAGAGAAGCTTCTTTTTCATGAGTGGAATGCACCAACCTTTCTTTGACAGGAAGATAAGTTACTCTTTAATTCAGTGCTAAGACCTTTGTGTTTCGGAGCTCACCTTGCAGCATCGTCATGATTGGGCTGAAATCTTCTTTGTATTCTGTATGGCTCGTTCTTTTATTATCGGGTAAGCATGGCGAATCATGACGAATACGTTTGTCAATTTACGCCATTCTCCATTTTGATACCTGTTTTCATAATCGGACGTAAAATATAAATCAGATGTCTGTTTATACTCTTTAAAATAGACCGTATTCTGAGAACGCATGGGATATTCTGCGGACTTATCATAGGTAACGAAATAGTCCAGAGCAGCAATGATGATATATTCCGGCGTGTCCTTCACGACGACGGCCGAGGATAAATCAACGGCCGATCCGTGGTGGGTACCCGTATCCCAAATCAAATAATTCTGTGCATCGTCAAAATACCTTGGCTTGGCAGACACATCATGCAGCGGAAAGGCAAGGGCAAATAAAAAGACAAACGCGCATAGTCCCTGAAGTATTCTTCTCATCACGGCACCTCCTGAAAATCCACTTCCCATAGCGTATTCGCTTTCTTTCTCGTATCAAAACATATATTATCATTATACACTAAAAATATAATTTTGTTAAAATTATATAAATTGATTTTAAGGATGCCTTACGAGGTGATTTAGCAGAAATACAGATCCAATTATCTTACTTCTACTTGTAGCGTCGTATTGTAATCATGAAGCATTCCTGATGGGGGATTTAAAGGGCCAAGAATTTGGTTCAGACATATGGGTGTTAGGTGCGAATAGGACGATTTATACTTCCTGAGCGATAAATAAAAATAATTATCAATTTGTTGCAAATGCAACGGATTTTTCTTTGTTTTTATGGTATAGTAAGGCCACAGAAAGATACTTATTTTAATGAAAGGGGATGGGATTATGAAAGCTTTAGTCTTGTACTCCTCCGAAACGGGAAGAACGAAAAAATTAGCCGAAGCGGTCCGCTCTGTTTTACCGGCGAATACGGATTTTCTGCCTATGGAACAGGCTCCAGAACACTTCGATGATTACGATATTGTCTTTGTCGGCGTTTGGTTCTTGAACCTTAAGCTTGACGAAAAGTCGCGGGCTGTTTTGCCGCGCCTGAAGGCTAAGAAAGCAGCCATCTTTGCTACGATGCATCGCGACCTTTTCTCGGACGATATCTCAAAGAACCTTCGTCAGGCCGTCGAACTGCTGCCGGCTGGCGTCTGGGTTGCCGGCACGCACGTCGTCTATGTCGATGAAAGCATGGCAGAACTGCCCTTGGGCGTTGATGAACTGCTCGATACGGAAAGCGTACAGAACTTCGCCGAAAATACATACAGCCGTCTGGAAAATGATCCGGCTGCTTAAAAATGCTTGACAGTAACCGGCTGTTAATGCTATAATCTCTTTTGTAGCCAATACATGGGGGTATAGCTCAGCTGGGAGAGCGCTTGCATGGCATGCAAGAGGTCAGGAGTTCGATCCTCCTTATCTCCACCATAAGAAATGTGATAACCACGCAGTTTGCGAACTGCGTGGTTATTTTTATAATCTCCCTAATACTAAGGTATAGTCATTTGTGGGGGCAATTTAAAAGATTTCCCATGAAGATGCGTGTGCAGACAGGATAAGCTCTGTCCTGAGGCTGTCCTTCGGACTTCCTTCGTTGAGGCAGCGGCCTTTTCATGATATAATTATTACTTATGATGAGACTGGATTTTTATTTCTTGCAGGAGGGTAAGGTTACTATATATGGGCAGTATTAAGGTACAGAAGTTGGGCAAATCTTTTGGAGTGCGTTCCGTATTCCATGATGTCAGTTTTGAAATCCGCCGCGGCGAACGAATCGGCCTTATTGGGGCTAATGGTGCCGGGAAGTCGACGCTCCTCAAGTGTCTTATCGGGGAAGAGGAGTACGATGACGGAGCTTTTATCGTGTCGGAAGGGGAGTCTATCGGCTATCTGCAGCAGGATGTGACCTATGACGACGATATTACTCTGGGCCAGACGATTACCGAGGCCTGGCAGGATGTCATGCGCATGGAAAAGGACTTAAAGGACCTTGAAAAGGAGATGCAGTCCCGTCCCGATGACGAAGGGCTGATGAACCGCTATGCCCGCCTTCAGGAACGGTTTGAATGGCTCGGCGGCTACGAATACGAATCGATGTCCCGTAAAATCGTCCGCGGTCTCGGCTTTTCTGAAGCCGATATGGATCGACCGGTCCAAAGTTTTTCCGGTGGTCAGAAGACGCGCATCAATTTAGCCAAGGCCTTAGTGCGGCGGCCGGACTATCTCTTCCTCGACGAACCGACGAACCATCTCGACATGGATATGCTGGAATGGCTCGAAGGCTACCTCTTGTCGTATGGCGGCGGCATCCTCATCGTCTCGCATGACCGCTACTTTTTGGACCGCGTAGCGACGGGAATCTTGGAACTGTCCCACGGCAAGGTGACCAAGTACAAGGGCAATTATTCGCGTTACGTCGAACAGCACGATCAGCAGCAATTGGCTCTCGAAAGGGCTTATAAAAAGCAGCAGGAACACATCCACGAGACGGAAGAATATATTCGTAAGTATAAGGCAGGCATCAAAGCCAAACAGGCTCGGGGCCGCCAGTCCCAGCTCGATCGGCTGGAACGAATCGAATGGCAGCCCGACGATGCAGGTCTTCACTTTACCTTCAAGCCTGCCGAAGAGTGCGGCCAAAAGGTACTGACCCTTGATAAGGTCAGCGGTGGTTTTGCCGACAGGCAGCTCTTCGACCACTTGTCGCTCCTCCTGCGGCGCGGTGAAGCGGCTGCCCTCATCGGCCCCAACGGGGCCGGCAAGACGACCCTCATTCGCATGATCATGGGGGAAAAAGAACCGACAGACGGTCACATTACCTTGGGCAGCAAGGTTCATATCGGCTACTTTGCCCAGGAACACACGGAACTTCACGGGGCCTGGACGGTCCTTGAAGAGATCATGAATGCCTTCAGTTACGGCGAAGACGAAGCCCGGTCGGCTTTAGGCCACTTCCTTTTCCGCGGCGACGACGTCTTTAAAGTCATCGACAGCCTCAGCGGCGGTGAACAGGCTCGATTGGCCCTGCTTAAACTCTTTCTGCAGGGGCCTAATTTCCTCATCCTCGACGAACCGACGAACCACTTGGATATTCCGACGCGGGAAGTCCTTGAACAGGCTCTCCTCGATTTTGGCGGGACCTATCTCGTCATCTCTCATGACCGTTACTTCCTCGATAAGATTACCCAGCGGACTCTGGTCCTTGAAAACAAACAGTTGACGGAATACGTCGGAAATTACAGCTATTATCGGGAAAAACTTCGGGAGGCAGAAACGTTAGCTGCCGAAAACAATCCCCAAGAAATGCCGGAAAAAGGTACTGCGCCTAAGAAGCCCTCTGTTCCGGTTCAGGCTGTAAAGGTGCAAAAGGCGCCTGCATACGGTCAAGAAGCGAAGCTTCAAAAGTTAGAGCTGAAGATTGCCGAACTTGAAGCGACGGTCAAGATGTATGAGGTCAAGATGAACATGCCGGAAAATCAGACCGATGCTGAGGCCATGATGAGCCTGACAACAGAGTATGAAGAAGCGCAGGCCAAGCTCGATGCTGCCTATGAAGAGTGGGAAGAACTGGCTGAATCTTAATCAAGCATAGAAGATATAAAAAATAAATATAACCGGTAAAAGCGATGCTGCCGTAAAACGTAAAACTTTATGTAAAAATCACGGTTTTTCGTTTTAGGATAAGAGGTAAAATACCTCTTATCCTAATAAATGAAGAAAAAGTGGCTTTACAAGTCTTTTGGATATGGTATACTATGTTCAACTTCCATGAAGAAGTGAAATTACTATAGCTTTTTGGAATACTTAAATCCAGACTGACAGAGGGGAAGCGTTTATATATGGCAGCATCATTTAATCCGGTTACACCAGAATTATTAGACGAATTACGGAATGTCTTGGGGGACAAATTCGTCAAAACTGACAAAGATTACTTAGAAAAATACCAGACCGACGAAGAAGGGAATTCTCATTACTTCCACAAACCGGAAGTCGTCGTATTCCCGGGCTCGACGGAAGAAGTGGCTGAAGTCGTTAAACTGGCCAACAAATACCTCGTTCCTATTACGCCGCGTTCGGCCGGTTCCGGCGTTGCCTGCGGCGCTATCCCCGTCTATCACGGTATCGTCGTCGAATTGGAACGGATGAATCAGATCCTGACCTTCGATGCCGACAACATGTACGCCGTCTGCCAGACCGGGGTCATCACCGGTGATCTCCAGCGCGAAGCGGCAAAACACGGTCTTCTCTATGCCGGTGACCCGTCGAGTGCCGACAGCAGCATGATCGGCGGCAACGTAGCCAACAATGCCGGCGGTAATAAGGCCGTCAAATACGGGACGACGCGCAATCAGATTTACAGCTTGAAGGTCGTTACGCCGACAGGGGACATACTCGATGCCGGTGCCCGCTTGAAGAAATGTTCTACCGGTCTTTGCCTGGAACAGCTCTTTGCCGGTTCTGAAGGTGTTCTCGGCATCATTACCGAAGTCACGGTCAAGCTTCGTCCTATGCCGCCTTACACGTTCAATATGGTCTGCGTATTCAAGACCGATGAAGAAGCCTTTGCCCTGCCCAATAAGATTTTGAAAGCCGGCATCGATCCGACGAGTATCGAATTCATGGACAATGAAGCATTGCGCATGACCTGCAAGTTCTTGGACATGAAAATGCCTCACGTCGACGAAGGCTGCGACTACGTCATCGTTACGGTAGAATCGTTCAGCGAAGACGATTCGGACCGCAAGATGGAACAGCTCTGCGATTTGGCCGAAGAAAACGGCTCCATTGATGAATTTGAAGCCGACAAGCGGATTTGGAAACTGCGCAAGCAGTTTGCCGAAGCGGCCCGCGACGTCGACAAGATGTTCCAGACGGAAGACTTCGTCGTTCCTCTCGACAAGATTCCCGACATCACCAAGCAGATTCCGGAACTTCGTGAAAAGTACGACCTCTACTGCGTCACCGTCGCTCATATCGGCGATGGAAACATCCACGTGCTGCCTTTGAACGCTAAAGGCTTGTCGCCGGAAGAATGGTTTGAAAAGATCAAGGCCTTCCACCGCGACCTCTTCCCGCGGGTTTATGCCCTCGGCGGCAAGATGTCCGGCGAACACGGCGTCGGTTTTAAGAAGCTCGAAGAGTTTGCTCTCTGTACTCCGGAAGCAGAACTAAATGTCATCAAAGCCATCAAGAAGGCTTTAGATCCCAATAATATCATGAATCCCGGTAAATTGGTACAAATTTGTTAAGTATTTCATAAAAGATTGTCTAAATTGCAAAGACGGCAACGATTATATGCAGATAATCATTGCCGTCTTTTTATATATTTACTATAATAGTATAAAGGACATTACTAATGTACTTCTGGAATACGATAATGATGAAAACAGGTGATGACATGAAATACTACAGCCGTTTGAAGACGCTCCGATTGGAGGCGAGACTTTCTCAAGCTGATGTAGCCAAAATCTTAAAATGTTCCCAAGTTGGATATGGCATGTACGAATTGGGAAAACGGAAAATTCCCGTAGAAAAACTGATTCAGCTGGCTAGGCTGTATCATACTTCCCTAGACTATATTGCCGGTCTGACGGACGAACGGACGCCTCGACCCAATCTGAAGAGCGAAGAAGAAGTACAAGTCTTATGAAAAAGGCTCATCCCATGGCAGTAATCTGCTGTCACGGGATGAGCTTTTTTCGTGTTTTCTATTTTTTATTGTCTTAGACGTTGAAACGGAAATAGGTTACATCGCCGTCTTTCATGATGTAATCCTTTCCTTCCAGGCGTACGAGGCCTTTTTCTTTGGCACCTTGTTCGCTGCCGCAGGCGATGAGGTCGTCGTAAGAAACGATTTCAGCGCGGATGAAGCCCCGTTCGATGTCGGTGTGGATTTTGCCGGCAGCCTTCTGGGCTTTCGTGCCGTTGACGATGGTCCAGGCCCGGACTTCGTCGGCACCGGCCGTGAAGAAGTTAATCAGGCCCAGGAGGGCATAGCTGGCCTTAATGAGCTTGTCGAGACCCGATTCGGGAAGCCCCAGTTCTTCTAAGAATACGGCGGCTTCGTCGGCGGGAAGTTCGGCGATTTCGGCTTCAATCTTAGCCGAGACGGCGACGACTTGAGCCCCTTCTTGAGCGGCGTATTCTTCGACGCGCTTGACGTTGGGGTTGGCGTCAGGATTGCCGGCTTCGTCTTCGGCGACATTGGCAATGTAGATGATGGGTTTTAAGGTAAGGAGGTTGAGATCCTTGACCTGGGGAAGATCGTCTTTGGTGAGGCCGGCTTTACGGGCCGGTTCACCGTTTTCAAGGCAGGTCAGTACCTTTTTCAGGACGTCGTATTCGGCCTTGGCTTCTTTATCGCCGCACTGGGCGACTTTGGCGATGCGGTCAGCCCGTTTCTGCGTCGTTTCCAGGTCAGCCAGGCAGAGTTCGGTGTTGATCGTTTCGATGTCGCGGATCGGATCGATGGAGCCGTCGACGTGGGTGATGTTCGAATCTTCAAAGCAGCGGACGACTTCGGCGATGGCGTCTGTTTCCCTGATATGGCTGAGGAATTTGTTGCCCAGGCCTTCGCCCTTCGACGCGCCGGCGACGAGGCCTGCGATGTCGACGAAGCGCATGACGGCGGGAATCGTTTTTTTCGGGTTGTACATGTCGGTCAGGACCTGGATGCGCGGATCCGGTACTTCTACGATGCCGACATTCGGTTCGATCGTGCAGAAGGGGTAGTTTGCTGCTTCTGCGCCGGCTTTGGTAATAGCATTAAAGAGGGTGCTCTTACCGACATTCGGCAAGCCGACGATGCCTACTTCTAGGTTAGTACTCAATGGTTAAACCACCTTTATTTGAATAAATTTAAGTTAGCGATGCGGTTTACGGCTTCAATCGTATTTTCTTTGGTACCGAAGGCCGTCAGGCGGAGATAGCCTTCACCGTGGGGGCCAAAGCCAGAACCCGGCGTCGTTACGACGTGAGCTTTTTCGAGAAGGAGGTCGAAGAAGTCCCAGCTCTTCATGCCGTTCGGCGTCTGTACCCAGGCGTAAGGCGAGTTGGTGGCGCCGTAGACGGTGAAGCCTGCTTTGGTCAGGCCGTCGCGGATGATGTGGGCGTTTTCCATGTAATACTGGACGTCAGCCAAGCACTGTTTTTGGCCTTCCGGGCTGTAATAAGCTTCGGCAGCGCGCTGGACGATGTACGGCGTGCCGTTGAAGAAGGTGCACTGGCGGCGGTTCCACAAGGGGTTGAGGTCGACAGCCGTGCCGTCTTTTTTATAAGCCGTGCAGGCATGGGGGACGACGACATAGGAGCAGCGGGTGCCCGTGAAGCCGGCGCATTTGGAGTAGGAACGCAGTTCGATAGCGACTTCTTTAGCCCCTTCGACTTCAAAGATGCTGTGGGGAACGTCCGGTTCGGTGATGTACGTTTCATAAGCCGAGTCATAGATGATGATGAATTTATTCTTCTTGGCTGCGGCTACCCAGTTGGCCAGTTCTTCTTTGCTCATAGCCGTGCCCGTCGGGTTGGACGGGTTGCAGAGGTAGACGATGTCGACTTTTTCCGTCGGCGGTACGGCTTTGAAGCCGTTTTTCGGCGTGCAGGGAAGGTAGACGACGCCGTCATAGATGCCTTTTTCGGCATTCCATTCACCCGTGTGGCCGCACATGACGTTGGAGTCGAGATAGACCGGGTAGACCGGATCGGCTACGGCGAATTTGAGGTCGCTGCCGAAGATTTCCTGGATGCAGGCGACGTCCGTTTTGGCGCCGTCACCGACGAAGACTTCGTCGAGGTCGAGGTCGATGCCTCGCGTTTTATAATCGCCGTCGATGATGGCCTGGCGGAGGAAGTCATAACCCTGTTCCGGGCCGTAGCCGCGGAAGGTTTCGGCCTTGCCCATTTCGTCGACGGCTTTATGCATCGCTTCGATGATGGCCGATGCCAGGGGACGGGTTACGTCGCCGATGCCGAGACGGATGATATTTGCTTCCGGATGTGCTTTGGAGTAAGCTTCAACTTTCTTTGCAATCGTCGCAAAGAGGTAGTTGCCGGGGAGTTTTAAGTAGTTTTCATTTACGTGAGCCATAAATGGACCTCCTTCTGTTCGTTGATAGTAAAAATCTATTAGCTTCTTTATTTTACTACATTATATGGACCTTGGAAAGGTGAGGGCGCGGCGGCAGGCATGAGAAAATAAAATGACTGCCATTCGTGACGGTGATTGAATCGTTTCGTTATTTGCCGTATAATGAAATTACAGCAACTATTTTCAGGGAAGGCCCGAATGAGGAGGAAGCAGCTATGGATTATCAAGGGAAAAAATGTCTCATCGCCTATTTTTCACATGCCGGCATGAATTACGTCAGCGGCAAAATCGTCAACCTGAAGGTCGGCAATACGGAACAGGCGGCTAAGATGATCGGCCGCATGACCGGCGGGGACCTGTTTCATATCCGTGCGGCAGCTGTCTATCCTCATGACTATCGGGAAACGGTCACCATTGCCCAAAAGGAATGGAAGGATCGGATTCGTCCGGCCCTGGCCAGGGATCTCGATGATATCAGTGCCTACGACATCGTGTTTCTCGGCTATCCCAATTGGTGCGGTACCATTCCCATGGCCATGTGGACCTTCTTAGAAAATCACGACTTTTCTGAAAAGACAATTTATCCCTTCTGCACTCACGAAGGGAGCGGCGTCGGCCGCAGCTTGGAAGATATCCATGCCCTCTGCCCGAAGGCGGAACTTGGAACGCCGCTGACTATTTTGGGGTCGACCGTTCAAGATGCCGAAGACGATATTCGCCGTTGGCTGAAGGGATAAATCGGGTATCTAAAATATTTTTTGCATCGAAAAAGCACTGTCCCTCGGGAACAGTGCTTCTTTTTTATTCGTAGCGCAGGGCTTCGATCGGATCGAGTTTGGCTGCTTTTCGCGCCGGATAGATGCCGAAGAATAGGCCGATACCGACGGAGAAGCTGAAGGATATGATGATCGGTGCTGCCGTAATGACCGTCTCGAAGAGGCCCGACTCGGCAATGGCCAAGGCGATGCCGACGCCGCAGGCAACGCCTAAGAGGCCGCCGATGACGCCGATGACGACAGATTCGATGAGAAACTGCATCATGATGTTTTGGAAGGTAGCTCCCAAGGCCTTGCGGATACCGATTTCACGAGTCCGTTCGGTAACGGAGACCATCATGATGTTCATGATGCCGATACCGCCGACGACAAGGGAGATAGCGGCGATGCTGCCTAAGAACAGCGTCAGCATGGTCGTCGTCTGGGTCATCGTTTCCATGAGGCTGGTCAGGTTGCGGACGTTGAAGTCGTCTTCCTTGCCGTTCGTGATGTGGTGACGCTGGCGCAGGAGGGCTTCGACTTCCGATTGGACCTGCTCGATTTTATCGGCACTGGAGACCTGGATGTTGATGGACTTGATGTAGGTAATACCCAGCAGTCGTTCCTGAGCCGTCGTCAAAGGTACGATGACCATGTCGTCCTGGTCCTGGCCGACGGAAGACTGGCCTTTGCTTTCGAGGACGCCGATGACTTTGTACGGCTGGTTGTTGATGCGAATCGTCTTGCCGACAGGATTGGTTTCATCAAAGAGGTTGGTGGCAACCGTCGTACCGATGACGGCGACGCGGTTGCGGGAGTTCAGATCGGACTGGGTGATGAAGGATCCTGTCTGGACGGTGAGGGAACGGATGTGAAGGTATTCCGGCGTGACGCCGTAGACCGACGTGTTCCAGTTCTGGTTGCCGTTGACGACCTGATACGAGCTGTTGACCGTCGGCGATACATAATCGATATTCTTGATCTGCTTCTTGATGGCCAAGGCGTCGTCGTACTTCAATTTCTTGTTGGAGCCAGCTGCTGAGCGGACGCCGCCGCTGTTGGCCGAGCCCGGCATGACGATGAGCATGTTGCTGCCCAGGCTGGCAATAGAGTTGGTGACGTTTTGACGGACCCCCATGCCGATGGAAATCATGGCAATGACGGCGCCGACACCGATGATGATGCCCAGCATGGTCAGAATGGAGCGCAGCTTGTTTGATAAGAGCGCCGTAATGGCGATTTGGACGCTTTCACTAAATAACATCCATGACGACCCCCTTTCCGGCATCTTTGGTAATTTTGCCGTCTGACAAGAGGAGCTGACGGGTCGCACAGGCGGCGATTTCCGGTTCGTGTGTGACTAAGATAATCGTCTTGTGGTCTTCGTGGAGCTCCTCAAAGAGGCGCATGATGTCCTTCGTCGACTTCGTATCGAGGTTGCCCGTCGGTTCGTCGGCCATGATGATGTGCGGGTTGTTGACCAAGGCTCGAGCGATGGCAACGCGCTGACGCTGGCCGCCGGAGAGCTCGTTCGGCTTGTGGTGGGCCCACGTTTCAAGGCCGACAGATTTCAGCTTTTCCATGGCCCGTTCGGTCCGCTCTTTGCGGCCGACGCCGGCGTAGACCAGGGGTAGGGCGACGTTGTCGAGGGCCGTAATCCGCGACAGGAGGTTGAAGTTCTGGAAGACGAAGCCGATGTGCTGGTTGCGGACGACGGCGAGTTCATCGTCATTGAGATGGGCGACTTCCTTTCCGCCCAGTTGGTACGATCCGGCCGTCGGCCTGTCGAGACAGCCGAGGATGTTCATCAGCGTCGATTTCCCCGAGCCGGATGGCCCCATAAGGGCGGCGAATTCCCCTTCTTCAATGTTGAGGGTAATGCCGGCTAAGGCGGCGAAATCTTCACCGCCGATGTGGTATATCTTTTCAATACCTTGGAGTTCAATGATGGGATTCATAGCCAAGACCTCCCTTACATGGGCGGCGGCCCTTGGCGACTGCTGCTCTTCGAGGAAGACGAAGAAGACTTGCTGGCCGTATAGGTAATGGAAACCTTGTCGCCTTCGGTGAGACCCGACAGGATTTCGACGTAGTCGCTGCTGTAGATGCCGGTCTTGACCGGAACCTGTTCGGTCGTTCCGTCATCCTTGACGCGAAGGACGTAAGAGCCGGAATCATTAGTCTTCAAGGCGGCGATGGGGACGACCAGGGCGTCTTGTTTTTCTGACGTCGTAATGTCGACGCGGGCCGTCATGCCCAGTTTTAAGACGTCATCAGGGTCACTGACATCAAGGGTGACGTAATAGTAGATGACGCTGGCCGAAGAGCTGGAGGAACTCGACGAGGAAGACGAAGAACTGTTCGTATCCCAGGTGTTGCTGGTATCGGTCTTAGAAATCTTCGAGACTCGGGCTGTAAAGGTGCGGTCCGTATAGGCGTCGACGGTAAAGGTCGCTTCCTGGCCGACTTGGACTTTTCCGATATCCGTTTCGTCGACTTGGGCTAAAATCTGCTTGCTCGACGTATCGGCAATGCGCATGATGACCGTCGGGTTGCTGTTGCCCTGAACGGCCATGGTGCCGACCGTCTTCGGTTCGCCGACGACGACGCCGTCCATCGGAGCGGTGATGACCGTTTCAGCTACGTCCGATTCAGCTTCCGACAAAGTGCTGAGGGCCGTGTCGTAATTGAATTTTGCCGTGTCGAGATCCTGCTTGGTCCCGGCACCGAGCTCATACAGCTTTTCAGCTCGTTCATATTCCACCTTGGTATTAGTGACTTTATACTGAGCCTGGTCGCGCTGCGCTTCGTAATCCTTGCCGTCTAAGATGGCGACGGTCTGGCCGGCCGTGACCGTATCATTTTCTTTGACCAGGACCTGGCTGATACGGGCCGTGATTTTCGGCGATACTTCGACGGAGTCGACAGGGCTAATGGTCCCTGTGGCCGATACAGTCGACTTCAAATCCTTGCGGACGACTTCTGCCGTTTCAACGGCAGAGGCTTGTTTTGCCTGCTGCTGACTTTGGTAGTAGGTGTATCCGCCAATGGCAAGGGCGGCGATGATGACAGCGGCAATGGCGATTTTCAGGCGCTTGTCTATTCTCATGATATCACTCCAAACGTATAATACTTGAAATTTGCTGCCAATAATAATTTTTAGTCTATAATCAGTACCAGTATAGCATGGTCAAGGTCGAAGGATAAAGAAAAAGCCTAGAGTTATTGTAAAGTGAGTTAAAACTGTGATAAATCTTCGCTTCTCCATAGGGTTTTTCCAAAGAATATGGTATACTGAGATAGGTTATTATTTATAACATTATTTATGATAGAAAGGTTTGATACTATATGGTAAATGAACGAAAAACTTCGGCCTTTTCCAACGGCCTATTGTGGTTTGGCGCAGGGATTTCCATCGCAGAAATCCTGACCGGCATGCTCCTGGCCCCCTTAGGCTTTGTCCGGGCCTTAGAAGCCATTATTCTCGGTCATATCATTGGCGGCATCATCATGTACCTGGCCGGCCTCATCGGCGGCCGTACGGGAGGCAGCGCTATGGAAACGGTGCGGATCTCCTTTGGTACGCAGGGGGCAAAGCTCTTTGCCGGCTTGAACGTTATCCAGCTCGTCGGCTGGACGGCCGTCATGGTAGGCAGTGCGGCTTTGGCTGCCAATACCATTGCTGCTATCGGCATGTCTTGGTGGAGCGTCATCATCGGTGCTTTCATCGCCTTGTGGATCGTTATGGGCCTCAAAAACCTCAGTAAGGTCAATGTCGTCGTCATGGCAGCTTTGTTTATTTTGACGATTATCCTCAGCATGGTCGTTTTCCAAAACGGTACGCCAATCGTTCCGGCCGGCGAACTTACCTTCGGCGGCGCCGTCGAACTGGCCGTCGCCATGCCGTTGTCGTGGCTGCCGATTATTTCGGACTATACGCGAACGGCTAAAAAGCCGGCCTTAGCTACCGCTGCCAGCTGCGGTGCTTACTTTATCGCCAGCTCGTGGATGTTTATCATCGGCATGGGCGCAGCCCTCTTTACGGGGCAGGACGATATTGCCGCGATCATGCTTCAGGCCGGCATGGGTCTGGCCGGTATCCTCGTCGTCTTGCTGTCGACGGTTACGACGACATTCCTCGATGCCTTTTCAGCAGGCGTCAGCTTCCAGAGCTTAGTGCCTAAATCCTCCGACAAGGTCATGGCTCTCGCGGCCACCGTCCTCGGCGTCGTCCTGGCTGTTTTTGCAGCACCCGATCAGTTCCAGGACTTCCTCTATCTCATCGGTTCGGTCTTTGCACCGATGACGGCCATCCTCTTGGCAGATTTCTTTATTTTAAAGAGAGACCATACGGCAGAAAGCGTCAACTGGCTCAATATTGTTTTATGGGTCCTCGGCGTCATTTTGTACCGTTACTTACTCAGCGTCGATACGCCGGTCGGTATTACCGTTCCCGTCGTCGTCGTTATCATGATCCTCAGCACAATCATCCATAAAATCGTCAAAGCCTGACCATGAATCTCTTTAACGAATAGTTAGGTTGCCGAATTAATCTGGCAATTCAGTTGACGTAAGAGAGCGAAACGTGTAGACTTATAATCAACAAATGATAATTGTTATTGAAGTCTTTCTAAAGGAGGCTTTCATATGAATAAAGGATACACGTTCGACGATATGATTAACACCATGATGCCCTTGCCTTTCGATGGCTCTGCTAATGGTGAAGGTATTTACTGCCGCGGCCAGGCTCTCGTCGCTTCTATGAGCGAACAGAAACAGGCCGTTCATCAGGAAAAGGATAAACACAGCTTTACCCTCAAGGGAATTTTTTCCCGGTACTGCATTGACTAAATTCCTGCCATAACGTTCATAAGGTACAAGGTCCTCAGACAGCCCCGTTAAGGGGCTGTTTTTTTGCTCTCTTTGCGGCGGATGTTGGAGAGATGTTTGGTATCGTGTATACTGCAATTGCTGGCGTTTGAGAGCGAAGCGGCTATGATCGGCATCCGCGACGTGCCGGCCCTGCAGGAAACAGAGAATCACTGCCGACGGGATTTTGCCAACTGGACGACGCTGAAGCTCCTTTCCGATGACGGTACCATCATCGGTGTCATTCGTTATCGGGAGAACGACGACCTTGTGGAAGTAGGGCGCCTTATGATGCATCCTGATTATCGCCATCAGGGATTGGCCCAGCGGCTGCTTTCTGAAGTAGATAAAGCGGCTGTCGGCAAAACGAAGGAATTATATACCTGTACCAAGAGTTGGATCAATATCAGGCTCTACGAAAAAATGGGCTATAGGGCTGTTAAGGAAGTTGCCGAAGACAGCGGCCTTTCCTTCGTATATATGAGAAAAAAATAATCCTGTTTAAATGAAAGAAAGCAGTGACACAGATGTCTGTGCCGCTGCTTTTTTCGCGTTACTGTTCTCTATTGTTGCTGTCTTCCTGTTGTCTTCGTGCCTGCTCCGACGGCTGTCTCGATGCTTCTTCGCTTCGGGGCTCGGCTTTTTCATCAGTTTTTTCTTTATCGTCGGAATCTTTCTTTTCCGCTGTATCTGTCGTCTTTTTGGAATCTTCAGCGACACGGGCGCTGTTGTTGGAGAGAGCGGCTCGGGCCTTGATTCGTTCCATGCCTGCCGGAACGGCAAAGTCACGGTCATGTTCATCGCTGGCAGCAGAGGACATGTAGTCTCTCCAAATTTCTGCCGGAATGGTGCCGCCGTAGACTTCACCGAGACTCTGGGAACCCGTATCGTCGCCAATCCAGACGGCGGTGACGATATCCGGTGTATAGCCGACAAACCAGGCATCTTTATTGTCGTCTGTCGTACCGGTCTTACCAGCTGCCGGACGGCCGAGAGCAGCGGCCGTGCCGGTGCCGTAGTCGATGACGCCTTCGAGCATGATCGTCATTTCATAGGCTTCTTTTTCGGACATGACGCGCGTCTTGTTTTCTTCTTTTTCAAGGGTCGATTCGTCTTCGAGGACGTTGCCGTTGCGGTCGAGGATTTTAACGATGGCCGTCGGTTTGACGTGGACGCCCTTGTTGGCGAAGGTTCCGTAAGCACTGGCCATTTCAAGGGGAGTGACGCCCTTGGTCTGGCCGCCCAGGGCCATGGCCAGGTTGTCGTCCTTGTCGTCGAGGGTGGTGATGCCCATCTTCTTGGCGTTGGCAATGATGTTGCTCGGGCCGACGCGGTCGGCAAGCTGAACGGCAATGGTATTGACCGAGTTTGCCAAAGCGACGCTTAACGGCATGGATCCGCGGTAGGATCCGCTGGCATTTCTCGGGCTCCAGCTGCCGTAGGTGACAGGTTTATCTTCCATCGTCGTATCCGGCGTCATGTCATGCTGCAGAGCCGTAAGATAGACGAACGGCTTGAAGGCCGAACCGGGCTGGCGGACTGCCTGGCTGGCGCGGTTGAAGCTGTCTTGGCCGCGGCCGCCGACCATAGCCAGGATGTATCCTGTCTTGGGATCGATGGAGACGATGGCGCCCTGAGGCTGGGTCAGGCCATTGGCATCGGTGTAGTTGTCCGGCAGGTTGTGCAGTGCCTGAACGGCAGCGTGCTGCTTGTCGACGTCGAGGGTCGTGTAGATCTTCAGGCCTTCTTTATAGAGGGCATCATCGCCGTATTTTTGGGCGACCTGCTGAGATACATAGTCGATGAAGGACGCATTTTCGTCACTTTCCTGGGTCTGATGGTTCTTCGAAAGTTCGAGGTCATCATTCTTCGCTTGATCGGCTTCGGCCGAAGAGATGTAGCCGTACTTGACCATCTGGTCGAGGACGACGTTGGTCCGCTGCTTGGCTTCGCTCAGGTTGTTGAACGGCGAGTAGTAGTTCGGGCTCTTGGGAAGACCGGCCAGCATCGCACACTGGGTCAGGGTCAATTCACTGACGTCCTTATTGAAGTAGGTCTTGGCGGCCGTCTGAATCCCATAGGCGCCTTGGCCGAAGTAAATCTGATTCATATACATTTCAAGGATTTCTTTTTTACTGTACTTCTGTTCGATTTCTAAGGCCAGCATAGCTTCCTGAATTTTTCGCTTCAGCGTCTGTTCCTGAGACAGGAAGGCGTTTTTGGCGAGCTGCTGGGTAATCGTACTACCGCCTTGGGCGATGCCGCGGTTGGTCAGGTTGGTGAACAGGGCGCGGACGATGCCGATGGGATCGATGCCGATGTGCTGATAAAAGCGGTTGTCTTCAGCTGCGATAAAGGCGTTCTGCAGATTTTGCGGCACTTTATTGATATCGATCGGCAGCCGGTTTTGGTCGGAATGAAGGGTCGTAATCAGCCGTCCGTGGGCATCAAAGACCTGGGACGACACAGCAGGCCGCATACTATTGCTTACGGTCGGTAAGCTCTGATAGGCAGCAAAAATATAGCCAAACCCTAAGCCGGCAAAAACGACAAGGCATAAGGCGATAAAAAGGCGGATGCGGCGAAATGGACCGGCCTCTTTGGCTTTTTTTGCTCTGCGTCTGGGTGTATACATTTTTTCCTCCTACGTGACGTTTGTAATCATATTAAGGTTATTATATAAATTAAATATTACTAGCTTCTTATTATACCACAATCGGCTTTATTATCCTATATATATGAAAGAGGTTGAGAAACTTTAAAGGAACCCCTGTTTTTAAAACGTTTTACGCTATACTGAATCTGAAAAAATTTTATATATAGTGTACTATTATAAGGCGAATAACTCGATATTTTGAAATAACCATTGACATTTTAGGATTATTAGCGTACTATAAACGTAGAAAACAGGTAATTTAGCATATACAATTAAGTACAGCAGCAGGAGGTAAAGATGATGGCAATGGATAGAGAAAAGGCATACGTATTATGGTTTGATGAACTGCGCAGAGCTGACGTAGCTCTCGTCGGCGGCAAATCGTCGTCTCTCGGTGAATTGACGTCCCAGACGGACGTTCCCGTTCCTTATGGGTTTGCGACGACGGCTGCCGGATACCGCCATTTTATGCATGAAACGGGTATGGATGTGAAGATTCCGGAATTATTGAAAGGACTGACTGACGTTGAAGACGCCGTTCAGCTCCGCGATGTTACGGCTAAAATCCGTCAAGCTATCTGTGATGCGCAGATGCCGGCTGATTTAGCGGAAGAAATCCGTAAGAGCTATGAAGAATTAGGTAAGAAAGTCGGCGAAGCGCAGCCTTTCGTCGCCGTTCGTTCCAGCGCTACGGCGGAAGACCTGCCCGACGCCAGCTTTGCCGGCCAGCAGGATACGTATCTCAACGTCCAGGGGGCCGACATGGTCATCCAAAAAGTTAAGGAATGCTATGCCTCGACCTTTACCGACCGCGCTACGTATTACCGGACGAAACAAGGCTTTGATCACCTGTCCGTCGCTTTGAGCGCCGCTGTCCAGATGATGGTTTTTTCCAAATCGGCCGGCGTCATGTTCACCGTCGATTTAGTCACGGGTGATGACACGACGATTACCATTGAAGGGGCCTGGGGCCTTGGCGAATACGTCGTTCAAGGGACGGTCACGCCGGATAACTTCAAGATTCGTAAAGATGATTTGTCCATCGTATCGCGTATGGTCAATACGAAACCCGTTGAACTGGTTCGTAAACCCGGCGGAGACTGTGAAGAACGGTTGGTTCCTCCTGAACTGCAGAAACAGCAGGTCATTACGGACGAACAGATCCGTGAACTGGCTGTCTATGCCAAGAAAATCGAAAAACACTACGGCTGCTACATGGATATGGAATGGGGCGTAGACGAACGGACGAATAAAGTATGGCTCCTTCAGGCTCGTCCGGAAACGGTTTGGTCCAAGAAGAATAAAGAAAAGAGCGAAGCTGCAGCTGAACCGGTTGCTGCGACGACGGACCGCAATGTCATCGTAAAAGGCCTGCCGGCAAGTCCGGGCAGCGCTGCCGGTAAAGCTCACGTCATCCTCGACCCGTCGAAAATCGCTGAATTTAAAGACGGTGAAATCTTGGTAACGACCATGACGGCTCCCGACTGGGTGCCGGCTATGAAGAAGGCGAAAGCCATCGTAACTGATGCCGGCGGTATGACCTGCCATGCTTCCATTGTCAGCCGTGAATTGGGCATTCCCTGCATCGTCGGGACTAAGAGCCGCAGCGTCGAAGCGACGACGACTATTCCCGATGGAGCTGAAATCACCGTCGATGCGACGAACGGCATCGTCTATGAAGGCGTCGTAGCCGACTTGATCAAACCGAAGAGTGCAGATGCCGCCGGCGGTGCCGCCGGTGCGACCGTCGTCGCTGCCGAATCGGTACCGGTTACGGGAACCAAGATTTATATGAACCTCGGCAACCCTGATCTCGCTGAAAAATACGGAGCCCTGCCCTGCGACGGCATCGGCCTCATGCGTGAAGAATTTATTTGGACGACCTTCATTCACGAACATCCCTTGTACCTCATCGAAACGGGCCGTCCGGATCACGTCGTCGATCAATTGTCGGAAGGCATCCGCAAAGTTTGCCAGGCTCTGGCTCCGCGTCCGGTAACCCTGCGCCTGAGCGACTTTAAATCGAGTGAATACCGCAATCTTAAAGGCGGCGATAAATACGAACCCCAGGAAAGCAGCGCTCTCCTTGGCTGGCGCGGTGCATCCCGCTATTACGATCCCAAGTACGTAGAAGCCTTTAAACTCGAACTGCAGGCTGTCCGCAAAGTCCGTGAAGAATACGGCTTCAAGAACCTTAACGTCATGATTCCCTTCTGCCGCCGCGTCGATGAAATGCAGAAAGTCGTCGACCTCATGGCTCAGGAAGGTCTCCATCGCGGGCCGGACTTCAAAGTATGGCTCATGGCTGAAATCCCGTCGAACATCATCTTGGCGGACCAGTTCAACCAGTTCGTCGACGGCTACTCCATCGGCTCTAACGATTTGACGATGTTGGTCATGGGCTGCGACCGCGACAACGATACGGTAGCACCTCTCTTTGACGAACGGAATTTAGCTGTAAAACGGGCTATCCGCCATCTCATCGAAGTAGCACACAAAGATGGCAAGACCGTTTCTATCTGCGGCCAGGCACCGAGTGTCTATCCTGATTTTGCTGAATTCTTGGTTAAGAGCGGCATCGACTCCATTTCCGTCAACCCGGACGCCGTCATTTCGACGCGCAAGAATATTGCCCAGGTTGAACAGCGTATCCTCCTCGATTCGCTGACCGGAAGAGGCCGTGTTGACACAGAAGATTATACGTGGTAATCGTCCCGTGACGAAGTGAGCCGAAGAAAGGCGGTCCAACGAAATGATTGGACCGCCTTTTTCTGGCAGGGCTATCCGGTATGATATGATTATAAATAATGTATACTTTATATCGCCTAACCGGGCTATATATGATATGATAGTAAGCGAATGAGAGTGCTATTGGTGCATAGGAGGTGAAAAGACGCTATGTTATCGGAACGTCAGGAGAAGATTTTACAAATCGTAAAGGAAAACAGTCCGATTACGGGTCAGCATATTGCCAACCGCCTTCATGTGACGCGGGCAGCCCTGCGTTCAGACCTGGCTATTTTGACGATGCTGGGGCTTATAGACGCTCGTCCGAAATTAGGCTATTTTTTTACAGGCAACAAGGAAAAGGACCTGCTGTCGCGGGCCATTACCGATATTACCATTGAGTCCTGCCTGTCTCAGCCGGTCATTGTCGGCGAGCATACGAGTGCCTATGATGCTATTATTGCCATGTTCACGGAAGATGTGGGGACGGTGTTCGTCGGAACCGACAATATTCTGGCCGGCGTCGTATCGCGAAAGGATTTATTAAAGACAGCTATGGGCAGCAATGACCTTAGAACCCTGCCGGTAAGAATGGTCATGACGCCGGTGAGTAAGGTGATTTATGTACAGCCTGATGAAAAGGCCATCGTCGCCGCCCAGCGTTTGAACGAATATGAAATAGACTGTCTTCCCGTCGTCAACGTCATTACCAGTGACGAAGATGATAAAAAGGAACTGCAGGTCATCGGAAGAATTTCAAAGACAAACATTAACCGGTTGTTTGTAGAATGTGGGTTAGGAAGGAGATAATCTTGAAAAAGCCGATTATTTATGCTTGCTCCGACTCCTTGGGGGAGACGGCAGAACGCGTCGCCCGGGCAGCGGCAAGCCAATACGATAAGCAAGAATTTAATATTATCCGCGTCCCCTATATCCGTTCGGAGCAGCAGATCGAAGAACTGGTACGCAAGGCGGAAGCCGACCAGGCCATGATTTGCTATACCATCATTTCACCGACTTTGCGCCGTAAATTGAAGGATTTGACAGCGTCGACCAATGTCACCGTCGTCGACATCATCGGCCCTATGCTCTCCGGTGTCGGTACCTTGACCGATACGGAACCGACCTTGAAGGCCGGCATGATTCACCAGCTCGACGAAGAATACTTTAAGCGCGTCGAAGCCATTGAATTCGCTGTAAAATACGATGACGGCAAGAACCCTATGGGCTTTTTAAAGGCCGACATCGTCATCGTCGGTGTGTCGCGGACGTCAAAGACGCCGTTGTCGATGTATTTGGCTCATAAACGAGTCAAGGCGGCCAACCTTCCTTTGGTGCCGGAAGTCAACCTACCGCCGGAACTGTTCCAGATCCCGGCCCGTAAAATCGTCGGCCTCATCATCGATCCTTTTAAGTTGAACTTCATCCGCTCGGAACGGCTGCGCAGCATGGGCCTTGATGCCAACGCCAGCTACGCCAATATCGAACGGATCAATGAAGAATTGGAATATGCCAGAGGCGTCATGCGCCGCCTGCACTGCCCGATTATCGATGTGTCGTCGAAAGCCATCGAAGAAACTGCAAACTTAGTCATGGAAATCGTCAAACGAAATAAAGAATTGTACCCCGATGAGGGATAAGCCTCGGGGCAAAATAAAAAAGGATTCGGTCTGAGACCCAATCCTTTTTGTTTTCTCTGCTGTCAATTGTCCTGCAGGGAAGGGCGGCGGTTCCCTGTATGCTTTCAGATACTAAAAAAAGCGCTGCCTCCTAAGGCAACGCTTTTTTGATAGTCATTAAACATCGCGCTGGACTTTGCCGGAACGAAGGCAACGAGTGCAGACGTTAACTCGTTTGATTTCGCCGTCGACGATAGCGCGGACTCGCTGGATATTCGGTTTCCAGGTTTTTTTCGTTTTGACGTGGGAATGGCTGACATTCATGCCGCTCATTGTTCCTTTACCACATACTTCGCAAAAGTTTGCCATTAGTTACACCTCCCTGCACCATCAACAGTACAACGTATAAATCTTATCATAAATCATAGGGCAACGCAAGTTTTATTTATAAAAAGCCTACAAAATATGATACAATAAATGAAAGTTCTTGACAAGGAGTTTTTTTTATGGAATTTTCTATTCGCGATATAAAAGGTATCGGACCTCGTAAGGAAGCGCTTTTTGCCCGGCTGCACCTTACGACGGTAACGGACCTCCTGCAGTATTTTCCCCGCGACTATGAGGACCGAAGCCACTGCCTGCCCATCGGTCAGGCACCGTGCGGAACCGGGGAGGCCGTACTTTTATGCGGCACCGTGGCCTCAGTTCAAGAAGCGCGACCGAGGCGCGGGCTGTCCCTTTTGAAGGTGGCCGTCAGTGACGGGACGGGCGCCGTCGAATTGGTCTGGTTCAACCAGGCGTTTAAGAAACGGCAGTTCAAGGTCGGCATGACCTTGACCGCCTTTGGGAAATTGGAATGGGCCTACGGCCGTCGTCAGATGAATTCTCCCGACACGGAAGAGGGGCGGGTGGAAGGGGCCGGTTTCGTCCCCGTCTATGGACTGACAGACGGACTTCGCCAGCAGGACCTGAGAAAGGCTGTCCGGAGTGCCCTCGATGTGGCGGCGGTTCATCCGGAAATCATTCCCGGCTGGGAAGCAGGCCGCCATTCGGTATTTTCGCAGCTGCCGTCGCTCGCGGCCTATGAAAACCTCCATTTTCCGTCGTCTATGGAGGCTAAAGAACAGGCGCGGCGCCAACTGGCCTTTGAAGAGCTCTTCGACATGCAGCTCGGCCTCCTGCTGCGCCGCCACCGTGAAGGCCGGCGTCAGGGCATCAAGTGCGGCCCTAACGGGAAGCTGCTTCGCGCCTTTTATGAACACCTGCCTTTTACGCTGACCAAGGGGCAGACACAGGCCTTCTTAGATATTCAGAATGACATGGAAAGTGAAGCGGCCATGCAGCGCCTAGTTCAAGGGGATGTCGGCTCGGGGAAGACCGTCGTCGCTGCCCTGGCCTTGGCAAAAATCGTCGAAAACGGCTACCAGGGGGCGCTGATGGCACCGACGGGGATTTTGGCGGCTCAGCACTATGAAGAATTTCTCCGACTCTTTGACGGCCTCGACGTCACCATCGCCCTTTTGACCGGCCGGACGACGGCTAAAGAACGGCAGCAGCTCTTAGAAGACCTTCAAGAGGGGACGATTGACATCCTCATCGGGACCCATGCCTTGATTCAGGAAGATGTCGTCTTTCGCAGTCCGGGATTGGTCGTCACCGATGAACAGCATCGCTTCGGCGTCCGGCAGCGGTCGGCTCTGGCCCGGAAAGGGCAGGAACCCCATGCTTTATTCATGACGGCGACGCCCATTCCCCGGACGCTTACCCTGTCGCTCTATGGCGATCTCGACGTGTCGTCTATCCGTGAACTGCCGCCGGGGCGCAAGACGGTTAAGACTTATGCCGTCGGTGAAGCCTTGCGCCGCCGGGTCTATACCTTTATGGACAAGCTCATGGCTGAAGGTCAGCAATGCTACGTCGTCTGTCCTTTGGTAGAAGCATCTGAGTCCGTCGATCTCCAGGCGGCGACCGATCTCTATGAAGAGCTGCGCCATAAGTTTTTCAAGAATCGCACCTGCGGCCTGGTCCACGGCCGCATGGCCGGTAAAGAGAAGGAAGCTGTCATGGAAGCCTTTCAACAGGGGGACATCGACCTGTTGGTGGCGACGAGCGTCATCGAAGTCGGCGTCAACGTCCCTAATGCGACGATCATGTTCATCGACGGTGCCGAGCGCTTCGGCCTGGCTCAGCTCCATCAGCTGCGCGGCCGCGTAGGACGCGGCGACCTTCAGGCTTACTGCATCCTCATGGCCAAGGGCGGCACGGAAGAGACGAAAAAGCGCCTTAAGTGGATGGAGACGATTCACGACGGTTTTACCCTGGCCGAAAAGGACCTGCTCCTCCGCGGTTCAGGCCAGCTCTTCGGCTACCTCCAGCACGGCCTTCCGGACTTAAAGGCTGCCGATATCATAAACGACGTGGCCATCCTGGAAGCGGCCCGCGATGCGGCACGGCAGTGGTGGCAGGAGTCGGGAAATACCGAGGCCGTCGAGGCAGCTCTGAAGCGGCGGTTTGGCAAGTCTTTTGCCGGTCTCTTGAACAACTGATGAGAAAAATTACTTTAAAATTATGTACAGAACAGGTGATTTCAGTTATAATAAGGGATAAGCTATTTAAGGGGATTTACCCCTTTTATTTCTTATATTTTTCAAAACAGAGGTGCAAATATGAGATCTGATAAATTTGGTATGAGAGGTTTGACATTTGATGACGTTCTCTTGGTTCCGGCCAAGTCTGACGTACTTCCGAAAGAAGTGGACGTATCAACGAACCTGACCCGCGATATCAAACTGAATATTCCTATTATGAGTTCCGGTATGGATACGGTAACGGAAGCCCCTATGGCGATTGCCGTTGCCCGCGAAGGCGGCATTGGCGTTATTCATAAGAATATGTCCATTGCAGCTCAGGCCCGTGAAGTCGACAAGGTAAAACGGTCGGAACACGGCATTATCATCGATCCCATTTTCCTTCACCCTGACAATCTCTTGGCCGATGCCAATGAATTGATGGGGAAATATCGCATCTCCGGTGTACCTATTACGGTCGACGGCAAACTCGTCGGTATCATCACCAACCGTGACATGCGCTTTGAAGAAGACATGAGCCGCCGCATCGGCGATATCATGACCCAGGAAAATCTGATTACGGCTCCTGTCGGCACATCCCTGGCAGACGCTAAAGAAATTCTCCGCAAGCACCGCATTGAAAAATTGCCCCTCGTCGATAAAGAAGGCAACCTGCAGGGGTTAATCACAATTAAAGACATTGAAAAAGCTACGAAATATCCGAATTCGGCAAAAGACGGCAACGGCCGCCTCTTGGTCGCAGCTGCTGTCGGTGTCACCCATGACATGACCGACCGCCTCGATGCTCTCGTCGCTGCTAAAGTCGACGTCGTCGTTATCGATACGGCTCACGGCCATTCCTTGGGCGTACTCAATACGCTGAAAGAAATCAAGAAGATGTATCCTCACCTTCCGGTTATTGCCGGCAACGTCGCAACCGGCGCTGCTACGGAAGCCCTCATTGAATGCGGTGTCGACGCCGTTAAAGTCGGTATCGGACCGGGCTCCATCTGCACGACTCGTATCGTCGCCGGTATCGGCGTACCGCAGATCACGGCCGTTCATGAATGCGCAAAAGTTGCACAGCGCTACGGCATTCCTGTCATTGCTGACGGCGGCATCAAATACTCCGGCGATATGGCTAAAGCCATTGCAGCCGGCGGCAACGTTGTCATGATGGGCAATCTCCTTGCCGGTACGGAAGAAAGTCCGGGCGAAACGGTTATTTACCAGGGCCGAAGCTACAAAGAATACCGCGGTATGGGATCCTTGGCTGCCATGGAATCGGGCAGTAAAGACCGTTACTTCCAGGAAGATGCTAATGCGAAGAAACTCGTTCCGGAAGGCATTGAAGGCCGTGTACCTTACAAAGGACCTGCTGCCGATACGATTTATCAGATGGTCGGCGGTCTTCGGGCATCCATGGGCTACTGTGGCTGCCACAACATCAAAGAAATGATTGAAAATACGCAGTTCATCCAGATTACCGCAGCCGGTCTTCGTGAAAGCCATCCTCACGATGTCAATATCACGAAAGAAGCTCCGAATTACAGCGTAAACTAAGCAGGGCGGAGGGTATACGTTGACTAGTATAATCGATATCTTGTCCGTTCCCATTGGCAATGTCACTATGAAAGAAGCGCAGGCACTGGCCTTCAAGTGTATCGATGAAGGCCGTGCTGCTTCCATTGCGACGGCCAATGCGGAAATGGTCATGCGGGCCCAGTCCGATTCCGAACTGGCTCAAATCCTGCAGCAGGCCGACCTGGTAGTTCCCGATGGGGCCGGCGTCTTGTGGGCTGCAGAGCAACAGGGCAAGAAATTTAAAGAACGTGTTACAGGTGTCGATTTGGCGTGCAGTCTGCTGCAAGAAGCAGCTGCACGCCAAACGGCTGTCTACCTCTTTGGAGGTGCTCCCGGCATTGCCGATCAGGCAGCAGCCAATCTGAAGCGGCAATTAGGGACGCTCAATGTCGTCGGGACTCATTCTGGCTTTTTCTCCGTCGATGAAGAAAAACAGATCATTGAAGAAATCGGCAGCAAGGGAACGAGGATTCTCTTAGTCGCCCTCGGCGTGCCGAAGCAAGAAAAATGGATACACGAGCATTTGTATGAACTCGGCCCTTGCGTCTGTATGGGTGTTGGCGGGACTTTTGATGTCTTGGCCGGCAAAGCGGCCCGAGCTCCGAAATGGATGCAGGAAAACCGCTTGGAATGGCTCTATCGTCTCATCAAAGAGCCGACACGCTTTAAGCGTATGCTGGCTCTGCCGAAGTTCGTCATCGCTGTGAAGGGCAGCAAACGGAGTCAGTGATTTGAGGTGATGAATTGAATAGTGATGTCTTAAACAAACCTTATATTGTAGAAGACGGCTACCCATTTATCATTGTGCCGCTTTTACTGGCCGTGGCGGCAGGCTATTTTATCAATGCCTATGCGGCAGCCCTGCCGGTTTTGCTGGCCTTGTATTTTATGTATTTTTTCCGCAACCCCCGGCGCAGACCGCCGGCCGATGACAGCCTTTTAGTATCGCCTGCTGACGGTACTGTCGTCGGTATCGAAGAGGTCGAGGAAGACTCGTATCTGAATCAAAGGTGCCGGAAAATCATTATCTTCCTGTCTATTTTCGATGCCCACGTCAATCGGGCGCCTTTGCCGGGAACGATTGACTTCCAGCAGTATACCTGCGGCCGATTCCGTCCGGCTTATAAAGATGGTGTCGGCTACGAAAATGAACGCTATTCCATCGGCATTCATTCGGCACGTACGGATATTTTGGTTAATATCATTGCCGGCGTCCTGGCCCGGCGCATTGTCTCCTGGGTCACGTTGGGTGATGAATTACAGCATGGCCAGTTATACGGCATGATAAAATTCGGTTCCTGTGCAGAAATCTATGTACGTGACAACGTTGAAATCACTGTCGAAAAAGGCGATAAAGTTCGCGGCGGTGAATCGATAATAGGGAGGATTGTTTCATGAAGAAGATAATACCGTGTCTGTTTACGTCAGGAAACCTGAGTTTTGGTGTCCTGAGTATGATGATGACACTCCATGGGGAATTTGTTTGGGCCGGAATCTGCATTCTCCTGGCTGTCGTCTGTGATGCCTGTGACGGCCGTTCAGCCCGGGCTCTCGGCGTTGCCGGTGAATTTGGCAAAGAACTGGATTCCCTGTCAGACGTCGTATCTTTTGGGGCTGCTTCGGCTTTCTTGATTTATACCTATTCCTTGCAGACCTTAGGCTGGGTCGGCGCGATTCCTGCTATTATTTATGCAGCCCTGGGCGGCATTCGCCTGGCTCGTTTCAATCTCAATACCGGCGTCGTCCACGGTTATTTCCAAGGCATGCCGATCCCGAACGGCGGCTGCCTCATTGCGACCTTCGTCATTTCCGGTGCCGTGCTTCCGCCGTGGTTGGTCGCGATTTTAGTCGTCCTCTTGGGATATAATTTGGTCAGCCAGATCCACCACCCGGACTTCAAAGGTGCCAGCCCTGACGTACTCCATAAATCGGCTCTGGCGATTGCCGTCATTATCGGGGCCTTGGTCTTGTATGTTGTTGATTGGCATTTGATCATTACGATGCCATTCTTACTGTACATTATCTTCGGGTTAGTCAATACGGCCATGAACGTCGCAGCAGCTCGCTAAGTCTTTAGGGAGAGTCGCATATGGAACATATTTTGGATATCATCATGATACCCATACAGGTCATCATCGTTTTTTATTCACTATATTACTTTACGTTAGCCTGCTTCGGTCTGATGAAGCGGCGCGAGCACAGTACGGCAGCCCCAAAGCATACTTTCGCTGCCGTCATTTGTGCGCATAACGAAGAGCGGGTCATTTGGCAGCTCATCGATAATTTAAAACAGCTTAATTATCCGAAGGACATGTACGATATCTACGTCGTTGCCGATAACTGTACGGATAATACGGCTGACATCTGCCGTGAACACGGAGCCATCGTCAAAGTCCGGACCAATAAGGAAGAAGTCGGCAAGGGCTATGCTCTGGACTGGATGTTTTCTCAAATGCTGGCTCAGGAAAAGCAATACGATGCCTTTGTCGTCTTTGACGCCGACAACTTGGTCCATCCCGAATTTTTGCGGGAAATGAACCATCACCTGTTGAAAGGGGAGAAGGTCATCCAAGGCTATATGGATTCCAAGAATCCGACCGACTCTTGGATTGCCGGTACCTTTTCCATCGCTTTTTGGCTGATCAACCACATGTGGCATTTGGCTAAATACAACATCGGTTTGTCGACGGCTTTAGGCGGTACGGGGATGTGCATTGCAACGGAAATCGTCCGCAAGTACGGCTGGGGCTGCGACTGCCTGACGGAAGACATGGAATTTTCCATGAAGGTCCTCCTCGAAGGCGTGCGGACCTGTTGGGCCCATGATGCCATCATTTATGACGAAAAAGTCGTCGGCTTCATGCAGTCCTGTCGTCAGCGAAAGCGCTGGGCTCAAGGACAGTGCGACTGCGGCGGGCGCTTCATTCCCAAGTTGTTTGCCCGGGGCATCAAAACGGGAAATATTCGTATGCTTGACGGTATCATTACCTTGTCCCAGCCTTTTTTTATGATGGCTTCGACGATATACGCTGTACTGGCATCGATTAATTCCTATTGGCCTTTTTATACCAATATTTTGAACACCATCGTGCCCGTCCAGATTTGGACGATCATCGGTGTCGGACAATATCTCATTCCTATCATCGTCTTACTGCAGATCAAGGTTCCCCGTAAATCCTGGCTGTACCTCATCGTGTATCCCCTTTTCATGTACAGCTGGATTCCCGTCAACTTCCTCGGTTTCAAAGACAGGCATAAGATGAAATGGAGTCACACCCCGCACACCAGGGCGTTATCCTATGAAAGCGCGGCTCTGCTGCGGAAGGAAAATAAAAAGTAGGAGGTTTATTATGCACATTTTGTTGACCAATGATGACGGGTTGAAGGCCCTGGGCCTGCAGACGTTAAAACGAGAACTTTCGGCCCATGGATGCCGGCTGACTGTCGTTGCGCCGAATGGCCAGCGCAGTGCTGCCTCCCATTCGATGACGATTAATAAGCCCCTTTACTGTCAGGAAATGTCCCATGAAGAAGGCATTCGGGAAATCGCCGTCTCCGGAACGCCTGTAGACTGCGTCAAAATGGCCCTCGAATTCTTCCTCAAGGATGATCAGCCGGATCTTATCATTTCCGGTATCAACGACGGCTATAACCTTGGCAGTGACGTCCTCTATTCGGGGACGGTATCAGCCGCTATGGAAGGCCCGTACTACGGCCTGCCGGCTTTTGCCGTATCGATGATCAACCTGACGGAAGAACGATGCGTCAAGACGGCGCAGTTGATGTGGCAATTGATTCAAAAGATTACTCTCCAAGGCCGTTTCCCCGGTATTGTCAACGTCAACGTGCCGCCTGAAGGGGAAATCAGCCTGAAAAACGTCCGGATTACGTCGCAGACTGTCCAGATTTACCACAATGTCATCGCTGAAAAACGAGACCTGGACGACAGCGTCTGCTATCGAATTGTCGGTGACATTGACATGACGACGGCCCCTCCGGACAGTGACGTCGCCTGCGTCCGCGACGGCCATATTGCTTTGACGCCGCTCAAGTGGCAGCAGACGGCAGAACGGTCTCTGGATCATCTGAAAGGGGCGCTTCACTGTGACTGATGCCGAGCTCATCGACGCCGCCAAGGAATATCGCCGTCATTCATACAGTCCTTATTCCCATTTTTCGGTAGGGGCTGCCGTGCTGATGGAATCAGGCCGCGTCTATGGAGGATGCAACATCGAAAATGCCAGTTACCCTTTAAGCAACTGCGCCGAACGGACGGCCATTTTTAAGGCTCTTTCCGAAGGGGAGAGAGGCTTTAAAGCCCTGGCTGTCGTCGCCGATACGGACGGGCCTTGTTCGCCCTGCGGCGCCTGCCGACAGGTCATGGCCGAGTTTCGCATTCCGCGGATTATCATGGCCGATATGAAGGGCGGCGTACAGGTTGTTTCTTGGGAAGAACTCCTGCCCTATGCCTTTTCCGGAGCAGATTTGTCCCGATAGTATCGTCAATACGGACAAATTTCCACAAAGGGCTTGCATTTTTTTTACAGCAGCGTTATAATAACAGCACATCATACATATTGCGTGAACGAAACACACGGGAGAAGGCACAGCCTACCGACGGAGTCAAACTCTCAGGTGCCCCTTAAGGGGTGGGACCGTGTGTGGACACGACTCTGGAGAGTCCCATTTGGGCGCCGAAGGTGCAAGGATATTGTTTCTAATCTCTCAGGCAAAAGGACAGAGCTAGCGGAAGAAAGCCTTTATTTTTCTGCGACCTTTTAGGACCTATCTCTTCAGAGTGATGATGATAGGTCTTTTTTTATGTTATTATACTAAAATACACTAAAAGGGGAGTATGCAAGATGTTGGAAACATTGAATGCCATTGACAGTTTTATTTGGGGACCGCCTTTATTGATCCTGCTTATCGGGACCGGTATCTTATTGACGGCTCGCCTTCGTTTGCTGCAGATTTCGAAGCTGCCGAGAGCCTTGAAGCTCATCTTCACAGCTAAGAACCAGGGCGATGGTGACGTAGACAGCTTTAAAGCTTTATGTACGGCTTTGGCAGCTACGGTCGGTACCGGCAATATCGTCGGTGTCGCGACGGCTGTTCATGCCGGCGGTCCCGGAGCCATTTTCTGGATGTGGATGGCAGCCTTCGTCGGTATGGCTACAAAATACGCTGAAGGTTGTTTAGCCGTTAAGTATCGGACGGTCGACAAGAACGGTGAAATCGCCGGCGGCCCGATGTACTACATCGAAAATGGGTTAGGCAAAAAATATAAACCCTTGGCTTTCTTGTTTGCCTTCTTCGGCGTCCTCGTCGCCTTCTTCGGTATCGGGACCTTTGCTCAGGTCAACTCCATCGTTGAAATCACGCGGCTGACGACAAGCATTCCCGTCGAATATACGGCCGTCGTCCTGACCATCCTGGTTGCAGCTATTACGATTGGCGGCCTGCAGTCCATCGCCCGCGTAGCGTCTAAAGTCGTTCCGGCTATGGCCATTATCTACATCATCTCGACGGTTGCTTTCTTGGTCATCTTTGCCGATAAAGTTCCGGCAGCTATTGAACAGATTCTCGTCAGCGCCTTCACTCCGACGGCGGCTGCCGGTGGTTTCCTTGGAGCTACGGTATTGGTTGCCATGCGAAATGGGGTAGCCCGCGGCGTCTTCTCCAACGAATCGGGTCTCGGCAGTGCACCGATTGTTGCAGCTGCTGCTAAAACAAAATGGCCGGCTGAACAGGGCCTCATTTCTATGACCGGTACCTTCATCGATACGATCATCATCTGCACCTTGACGGGTCTCGTCTTGGTCGTCAGCGGGGCTTGGATGGGTGACGTCAACGGGGCAGCTCTTACCAATGCCGCCTTTACGATGGCCTTCCCGACGTATGGCAGCATCATCCTCTGCATCGGACTTACCCTCTTTGCTTTCACGACGATCCTCGGCTGGAACTACTACGGCGAACGCTGCGTTGAATACCTCGTCGGTGTTAAAGGCATTATGCCCTACCGCATTATCTTCATCGCTCTCGTCGCCTGCGGTGCTTTCATTAAACTCGATGTCATCTGGATCCTGGCTGATATCGTAAACGGTCTGATGGCTATTCCGAACCTCATTGCCCTCATCGGCTTGAGTGGTGTCGTCGTAGCAGAGACGAAAAAATACTTCGATTATTTGAAAGAAGAAAAGAAAGATCTGTCCGACGATTTGGAAGAAGAAGCTACGCCGGGCCATTAAATCTTTCGTAAAAAATACTTGACGATTCTCTCCATTATGGTATAATTAATCTTGTGCCAAGCACTGAGTAAAATTTCTGCAAGGCACAAGAGATATGCCGGGGTGGCGGAATGGCAGACGCACCTGACTCAAAATCAGGCGGGTAACACCGTGAGGGTTCAAGTCCCTCCCTCGGCACCAAATCATTAAGAACTGCAGCACAAAGCCTTTTACAGCAATGTGTTGCAGTTCTTTTTTTATCCTGAAGTAGATTCATATCGAGGTGCCTGCACAGCTTGTCTGCAAGCTGGTTCTGGTGACTGCAGTTCCTTCCGTAGGACCGCCGTATTTTAGCCGAATGTTATCCTTATCTTTGTAGGGGCGAAAAAGAGATCCGCTCATATTATAGATATATATAGAAAGAAAAAGGGGCATACTCTTTTTCTGTTAGCCACTGTTTTCTTCCTATCTAAATATGTTATAATAAAATAGATAAATGATTATAGGGAGGAGTCGATTTACATGAATGAAATCTTTGCCAGACGGAGTATCCGTAAATTTTTGCCCACTATGGTAGAAGATGAAAAGATAGAAAAGCTGCTGCATGCTGCAATGGCTGCTCCATCTGCCGGAAATCAACAGCCTTGGGAATTTTATGTGGTCCGCGACAAACGTGTCATGCAGGACTTGTCTCAATGCAGTCCGTATGCCGGCTGTGCCAACGGCGCTGCCCTGGCGATTGTCGTTTGTTCTCGTGACGAAAATATGCGTTTTCCTGCTTTTGCTTCACTCGATCTCAGTGCTGCTGTTGAAAACATCCTCATCGAAGCGGTACACCTTGATCTCGGTGCTGTCTGGCTTGGCGTTACCCCTTATCGGGCTCGCGAAGTTTTGGTACGTCGTGCCTTGGGCGCTCCGAAAGGCGTGACCCCCTTTGCCATCGTAGCCCTCGGTTATCCCCAGGCAACGGCAGAAGACAAACCGCATGAAGACCGTTATGATCCATCCCGAATTCATTACGTATAATAAATAACTGTTGTACGGCATCGAAAGGGTCCTGTCGCTATGTGACAGGACCTTTTCCTATTTTTGTTAAAGGAAGGGGATTTCTATGACTGAAGAAAAAGCTCCTATAACCCTTCATTTAGCGGAACTGAGGCGGCGTCTCCTCTTTTCGCTGGCTGCCTGGCTCATCGGCAGTATCGCTGCCTATACTTATGTAGATGATATCATTGCCGTCATCTCAGCACCGGCAGGAAGACTGTATTTTTTGAATCCGGCAGAAGTCTTCTTTTCTTACATCCAAGTCGCAGCTGTAACGGGATTATTTGTGACCCTGCCTATCCACTGTTATGAATTATGGCGGTTTTTGAAACCGGCCCTGCATGAAAAAGAGGAGCGGGCTGTTCTGTGGTTTCTGCCGGCAGCCCTCATCTTATGGTATGGCGGGGCGGCCTTTTCCTTCTTCGTCGTATTCCCGCAGGCTGTCCGATTTTTCATGAGCTTTTCTGCCGTGTCCCTGCAGCCGATGTTTTCTTTGGCCGCTTACTTGTCCTTTTTCGTCGCCTTTGTCCTGCCCTTTGCCATCGGCTTTGAATTGCCCCTGGCCCTCATTATCCTGTCCAAGTTGGGGCTGGTTACGGGGAAGTCACTGCGGCAAAAACGGCGATTCTTTGTCGTCGGAGCCTTTATCTTTGCCGGTGTCGTATCGCCGACGACGGATATGATCACACAGACGGCCATTGCCGTGCCCTTGATTTTTCTCTACGAGGGAACGATTTTGGTCATGCGGTTCATGAAGCGCTGAAGGGGAATATTTATTGATAAATTAACTTTATGTCGCGTGTATACAGTATTTCTTTGTATACAAAGTGGCCGTCTCTTGTAATGTTTTTCCATTTTGCTATAATAGAGAAAGCGGTGAATGTATGGGCGTCGATATGCTGTGCGTTTACCGGTCTGATTTAATCTTTATACGCAGGAGGGTATTTTCATGAAAAAAATTCGTTCGGTTTTAGTTGCCAACCGCGGAGAAATTGCAATTCGTGTTTTCCGGGCTTGTAATGAACTGGGAATCCGCACGATTGCGATTTATTCCAAAGAAGATTCGCTGTCGCTGCATCGTTTCCGCGCAGATGAATCGTATCTGGTCGGTGAAGGCAAAAAACCGGTAGATGCATATTTAGATATTGAAGATATTATCCGTATTGCCCATGAGCACGACGTCGATGCCATTCATCCCGGTTACGGATTCTTGTCCGAAAATGCGGACTTAGCGAAACGCTGTGAAGAAGAAGGTATTATCTTTATCGGCCCGAAGGTTGAACACCTTATCATGTTCGGCGATAAGATCAATGCCCGTATTCAGGCAAAGAAGGCCGGTATCCAGTATATTCCCGGCAGCGACGGCCGCGTTGAAAGCTATGAAGAAGTCGAATCGTTTGCCAAAGAAGTAGGTCTCCCGATTATGTTGAAAGCCGTTAATGGCGGCGGCGGCCGCGGCATGCGTATGGTCGACTCCATGGAAGAACTGCGCGATGCTTATGAACGGGCAAAATCGGAAGCTCAGCTGGCTTTTGGCAGCGATGAAATTTATCTTGAAAAGTGTATCATCAATCCGAAACACATCGAAGTTCAGATCATGGGCGACGAACACGGCAACGTCATTCACCTCTTTGAACGTGACTGCTCCATTCAGCGTCGTCATCAGAAGGTCGTCGAAACGGCTCCGGCTTCGGCCCTGCCGGTAGAACTTCGCCAGAAGATCTGCGATGCTGCCTTGAAATTGATGAAAAACGTTCATTACGTCAATGCCGGTACGGTTGAATTTTTGGTTACCCCTGACGGCAACTTCTACTTCATCGAAGTTAACCCCCGTGTCCAGGTAGAACACACGGTTACCGAAATGATTACGGGTATCGACATCGTCCAGACCCAGATTAAAGTCGCTGAAGGCTATGCCCTTGACAGCGATGAAATCGGCATTAAGTCTCAGGATTCTGTCCACTGCCTCGGCAATGCTATCCAGTGCCGTATTACGACGGAAGACCCGATGAACAACTTCATGCCTGATTCCGGTAAAATCACGGTATACCGCAGCGGCGGCGGCTTCGGCGTCCGTCTCGATAGCGGTAACGCTTATACAGGTGCGATTATTACGCCGTACTATGATTCGCTCTTGGTCAAGTCGACGACTTACGGCCTCGATCATGCTAAAGCCGTTCAGAAGATGCTCCGCGTCCTTCAGGAATTCCGTATCCGCGGCGTCAAGACCAATATCGGTTTCTTGATCAACGTTTTGAGAAGCCCGGAATTTGTCGACGGTTCTTATAATGTAAACTTCATCGACAATCATCCGGAACTGTTCAATCTGCCGGTCGTACAGGACCGCGGCACGAAACTCTTAGAGTACATCAGCGATACGACGATCAACGGCTATGCCGGTGCCGGCCACCAGGAAAAGACTGAATTTGAACCGTTGGAACTGCCGAGTGTTGAAAACGGCCCGTATCCGGACGGCACGAAACAGAAATTTGATGCTATGGGACCAGAAAAATTCTCCCAGTGGATCAAAGATCAGCATAAGGTATTCTTCACCGATACGACCATGCGTGACGCTCACCAGTCCTTGTTTGCTACCCGCGTTCGTACCATCGATATGCTCCGCGTTTTGGAAGCCGCTTCTAAGAAACTCCCGAACCTCTTCTCCTATGAATGCTGGGGCGGGGCAACCTTTGACGTAGCGTACCGCTTCCTCTATGAAGATCCTTGGGTTCGTCTGCGCCAGATGCGTGAAAAGGCTCCGAACATCCTTCTTCAGATGCTCGTCCGCGGTGCCAATGCCGTCGGCTACACCAGCTATCCGGACAATGTCGTCAAGAACTTCATTGACCTCTCGGCCAAGAACGGCATCGACGTATTCCGTGTTTTCGACAGCCTTAACAGCTTAGACAATATGTACGGCACGATTCAGGCCGTTCGTGAAAACAATAAATTGGCAGAAGTTGCACTCTGCTACACCGGTGATATCCTCGATCCGTCGCGGAATAAATACGACTTGGCCTACTACGTCAACATGGCTAAGGAATTGAAAAATGCCGGTGCCAACATCATCGCCATTAAAGATATGGCAGGCCTCTTGAAGCCGGAAGCTTCGTACCGCCTGGTATCGGCCTTGAAAGATGCCGTTGACCTGCCGATTCATCTCCATACCCATGACGGTTCTGGCAATGCGATTACGACCTACAGCCGGGCTATTGATGCCGGCGTCGATATCGTCGACGTTGCCTACTCGGCCTTTGCCGGCGGCACCAGCCAGCCGAGCATGAGCACCTTGTACTACGCTTTGAGCGGCAAGGACCGCCAGCCGGATCTCGATGTCAATGCTATGGAAGAAATGTCCCGCTACTGGGCTACGGTTCGTCCGTACTATAAGGGCGTCGATAAAGCTGAAGCTTATCCGAATACGGAAGTATACCAGCATGAAATGCCGGGCGGCCAGTTCTCCAATCTCCGCCAGCAGGCTAAGGCTGTCGGCCTCGGCGATCACTGGAATGAAATCAAGAAGATGTACCACACGGTCAGCATGATGTTCGGCGATATCATCAAAGTTACGCCGTCGTCTAAAGTTGTCGGCGACATGACCTTGTTCATGGTTCAGAACAACCTGACCGAACAGGATATCTATGATAAGGGCGACGTCCTCGACTTCCCGCAGTCCGTCGTCGAATTCTTTGAAGGCCGTATCGGTATTCCTTACCAGGGCTTCCCGGAAAAACTCCAGAAGATCATCCTGAAAGGGAAGAAACCCCTTACGGAACGGCCGGGCAAGAGCCTTGCTCCTGTCGATTTCGACGCCGTCCGTGCCAAACTGGCTGAAAACGGCTACAAGCACGAAGCCGAAGATATCAATGCTTACTGCCAGTATCCGAAGGTCTTTGAAGACTACAATGAAAAGGTCAAGAGATTCGGCGATGTCAGCGTTCTCGATACACCGACCTTCTTCTTCGGCATGAAGAAAAATGAAGAACTTCACGTTGAAATCGAAGAAGGGAAGGATCTCATCATCACCCTGATCAACATCAGCGATCCTGATGAAAGCGGCGTCCGTACGGTTACCTTCATGTTCAACGGTGCCGAACGTGAAATCCGCGTTCAGGATAAGAGCGTCGATATGAAGACCGTTTCCCGCCGTAAAGCCGATCCCGATAAGGCCGGTGATATCGGTGCTACCTTGTCCGGTTCGGTCGTCAACGTCCTCGTCTCGAAGGGCCAGAAAGTTAAGAAGGGCGAACCCTTAGTCGTTACTGAAGCCATGAAGATGGAAACGACGATTACGTCGCCCATCGACGGTACTGTCGGCGAAATCTATGCCGTCAAAGGCCAGGCCATCATCAGCGGCGACTGCCTGCTCGAAGTATTAGAATAAGATTACGATTTATAAAGCAATAAAGGTGCTGCCGCATGTGCGGCAGCACCTTTTTAATTAAAGGAGAACAGCTATGAAAATGGTAACCGTCTATTTACTGGGCAAGATGTTTTCTGTTCCGGAAGACTTGACGATTATGCGGGCTATGGAATATTCCGGCTTCCGCCTCGTCCGAGGCTGCGGCTGCCGCAGCGGATTCTGCGGTGCCTGTGCCGTCGTCTACCGTCTGAAAGGACAGACTGAAACGCACTCGGCCCTGGCCTGTCAGACCAAAGTCGAAGACGGCATGTGCGTCGGCCGGCTGGAATCGTTTCCTATCAAAAAGATGGACTATGACATGGATGATCTGCCCGTTGCCGGAAACGTCGTCGGTCAGCTTTATCCCGAAATTTACAACTGTATCCACTGCAATGCCTGCACGCGGAACTGTCCTCAAGGAATTCAGGTCATGAAATATATCGCCTTGGCTCAAAAGGGAGATTACGCCGGCTGTGCGAAAGAATCCTTCCGCTGTGTCTGCTGCAATATCTGCGCCGCCAGCTGTCCGGCTAAAATCAGTCACGGCCCGGTCGGCCTCTTAGCTCGGCGCATTCTCGGCAAGTATATGGCCAAAAAGAGCCGCCATTTAGAGGATCGCGTAAAGGCCATTCAAGAAGGAAAGTATATTGCCGATGTACAGCGCTTAATGGATGCCGATGACGATGAATTACGCCGCTTGTATGAAGGGCGGACTATTGAAAAATAGGAGGACCTCATGATATATACCGAAGAAATGCGGGCGTCTCAGGCACGGGTCGAGGCGACGCGCAATATTCGCCTGTCAGAAGAATTGCCGCGGTTTACGGCCGAAGAAAAAGACCTTCTTTTAAGGCAGTTTCACCCGGATTATAACCAAGATGGATTTACGCGCCTTTCCGTAGGACCGAATAAAGGCGACTTGGTACCCAATGAGCTGGCCATTCTCTTACAGGGAAGGAGCCGTATGGATGAGGCTGACGTCGATTTAGACCACATCCAATTTGAAACGGATGTCCTGGTCATCGGTGGCGGCGGAGCCGGTGCAGCAGCTGCGATTGAGGCTGCCCGTCACGGGGCCAAGGTCCTCATGGTGACCAAACTGCGCCTGGGCGATGCCAATACGGGCATGGCCGAAGGGGGCATACAGGCTGCCGATAAGGATCAAGATTCACCGGCAGCCCATTATTTAGATGCTATGGGCGGCGGCCATTACAAGAATATTCCCGAACTATTGGCTGAATTGGTCCTCCATGGACCGGAAGCCATTCAGTGGCTCAGTTCCCTAGGCGTCTTGTTCGATAAGGACAGTGACGGCGCGATGGTGACGACCCATGGCGGCGGGACGTCCTATAAACGGATGCATGCCTGCGGCGACTATACGGGAGCAGAAATCATGCGTGTCCTTCGTGATGAAGTGCGAAATGCCGGTGTCGACGTCATCGAATATTCGCCGGCTGTCGAATTACTGCTCGACAAAGACGGACAGGCTGCCGGTGCCGTCCTCTATGACTTCGATACCAAGGAATATCACGTCGTCCGTGCCAAGAGTGTCATCCTTTCTGCCGGCGGTGCCGGACGCCTCCACTACCAGGGATTTCCCACGTCGAATCATTACGGTTCGACGGCTGACGGATTGGTCATGGCCTATCGGGCCGGCGTTCCTCTCCTCTATGCCGGGGCTATTCAGTATCACCCGACGGGGGCTGCCTATCCGCCTCAGATTTATGGGGCTCTGGTTACGGAAAAGGTTCGCTCCCTCGATGCCATGCTGGTCAATAAGAACGGCGAAGCCTTTCTCCATCCCTTAGAAACGCGGGACGTCGTGGCAGCGGCCATCATCCGCGAGTGCCAAGAACGGAATAAAGGGGTCTATGCCCTTCACGGTCCGGCTGTCTGGCTCGATACGCCTATGGTCGATATCCTCCATGGCGAGGGGACGATGGAAACCAGACTGCCGGCTATGATCCATATGTATGAAAAATTCGGCATCGATATCCGAAAACAGCCGATTTTAGTCTACCCGACCCTGCACTATCAAAATGGAGGCATCTGTATCGGGGCCAAGAGTGAAACGAAAATCCCTGGCCTCTATGCTGCCGGGGAAGACGTCGGAGGTATTCACGGCAAGAACCGCCTCATGGGAAACAGCCTCTTGGATATCATCGTCTTTGGCCGGATTGCCGGAACGGCGGCAGCAGTCTACAGTCAGACGGCCCGTCCCGGAAAGGGAGGGCTTGACCATGTCCGCCGCTTCGATGAAGAACGGGCAGCTGCCGGGTTTACGAGTGACGTCTTGTCACCGAAACTCCTGCCGGACTATACCCACAACCGGGGTACTCGGGGATAAGGCCTATCAATCGGCTGCTTTGGTACCATGAAGATGATGGACCTTCCAGGTGATGGCCATGCTGAGGCACAAGAGAATGGCACCGGCAGCCCAAAAGACGTACTTCATGCCAAGGAAGGTGGCGATGACGCCGCCTAGGATCGGGCCGCCTATGGCACCGATCTGCTGGGCTGAGAACAGGAGGCCGAAGACACGGCCCTTGATATTGGCACTCGTCTTTTCTGCCAAGATGGCATTGATCGACGGATAGATACCGGAGAAGAAGAGGCCGACGGCGAATTGGCTGGCTGCAAAGGTATACAGCGCATCGGGAAGGGACTGGATCAGGAAGAAAATCCCTGCCAGAATCAGGACGATGCGCAGGGTTTTAACGAAGCCGTGGCGCTGACCGAAGCGGCCCCAGAGGGGAGCCGTAATGGCGCTGGCAAAGCCGCCGAGAGAAAAGATGAGGCCTGACACAAAGACCAGGTTATCGATGTCGCCGGCCAGACGGGAAATATAGGTCGTTAAAATCGGCTGGACGATGAGAATGACCGCCTGTACCAAGGCTGCACTGATGAGCATCAGGCGGATGACAGGAGTCTTCCACAGGCTGACCGATTTTCCGTCATTAGAAGTATTTTCCGCCTCGGCTGCGGCCGTGTCCGTCGGAGGTTCTTTAATAAAGAATACTAAGACTAAGAAGTTAAGGAACAGGGCAGCGGCTGCCAAAAAGAAGGAACGGCGCATGCCGAAGGCTTCGGCTAAGATGCCGCCGAAGAGGGGCCCGATGATGCCGCCGGCTGTGAGTGCGCCCTGCATGACGCCCAGGCAGATGCCAAGTTTTTTAGGCGGTGCATAGGTGGTCATAATGGCCAGCTCCATGGGCCACAGGCCCGATGCAAAGCCTTGGAACATGCGCATAAAGGTCAATTCCAATGGCGTCGTTACGATGCCGCCGAGAAAATAACTGATGGATAAAAGAAAACTGGCGCGGATAGCCATGAGCCGTTTGCCTCTCTTATCGGCCATCCGTCCCCAAATGGGGGCCATGACGGCACTGATGAGAAAGGTTGAGGAAAAGACGATGCCGGACCAAATGTTGACCGACGCCGCATCGACGCCGAGGTCCCGGGTCAGATACATGGGTAGGAAGGGGATGAGCATGGTGTAGCTTGAGGACATGAAGACGACGTTACACGTTAGAATTGCTAAACAGAGTTTCCAGTTCACAGCGATCACCTTTCTTTCGATTTGTTAACGTAGTCAATTTACTATTATACGCTGACACCGTGATAATAACAACGGCAATTGCCTTGTCATGAAGGATATAGAGCCTTATAATGAATTTATCTATATTGGAAAGGAATGATTCTCCTTGGCCATTTACCTTGCAAAGCGCCTGATAGGCGCCTGTATCGTCCTGTGGGCCGTCATTACCATTACCTTTGGCCTGATGCACGCCATTCCCGGCGGCCCCTTTACGCAGGAAAAGAAACTGCCGCCGGCCGTCATGGCGACTGTTGAAGCCCGGTATCACCTAGATGAACCGCTGTGGGACCAGTATGTCGATTACGTCCGTCATGCTGCTGTCCTCGACCTCGGCCCGTCTTACAAATATCCCGGCAAAACGGTTAATGACATTATTGCAGAAACCCTGCCCGTATCGGCTGAACTCGGACTCATCAGCCTCTGTCTTGCCATCGGGATCGGCGTTTTGGCCGGCATGGCCGCCGCTTGGTATAAGAATACCTGGGTCGATTACGGGATGATGATCGGAGCGACTCTCGGCGTTTCGGTTCCCAGCTTTATCTTAGCAGCTGTGCTCATACAGCTCTTCGCTTTTACTTGGCCGATCCTGCCGGCTGCCTTATGGAAGGGGCCGGCCTATGTCATTTTGCCGGCCTTAGCTTTGGCTGCCCAGCCGACAGCCTTCATCATGCGATTGACTCGGTCGAGTCTCGTCGATGCTTTGGGCCAGGACTATATACGGACGGCTCGGTCGCGGGGCGTCGGCCCGTGGTCGTTACTGTACCGCCATGCCCTGCGCAACGCCCTGTTGCCTGTCGTCAGCTACATCGGCCCCTTGGCGGCTGCCTTGATGACTGGCAGTTTTATCGTCGAGACCATTTTTGCCATTCCCGGTTTAGGCCGCCATTTCGTCACCAGTATTTATAATCGCGACTATACGGTCATCTTAGGGATTACGATTTTTTACAGCTTTCTCATCATGATGATGAATCTGCTCGTCGACATCATTTATCCGTTCTTGGATCCGCGCATTACCGTCGACAGCCGAAAGGAGGAATAGCTATGGATTTCACACCGATTACGGCGGCTGACCGAAGAGAACCCTACGTGGAACCCCAAACGCTGCGCGACCGCGGCTGGCGTCAGATGAAAAGGAATCCCCTGGCCCTCTGGGGCATGGCTATCGTTATCGTCATGACTGTCCTGGCTGTCGTCGGACCCTTTTTGTCTCCCTATACCTATGCCGACCAAAGTCTTGCCGAAGCCAACGCCTGGCCCTCGGCGGCGCACTGGTTCGGTACTGATTCCCTCGGCCGGGATCTCTTTGTCCGCATCTTGTACGGTGCCCGCATTTCCTTATCTATCGGCTTTGTAGCCAGTCTCATCAACGTCTTTATCGGCGTCCTTTACGGTGGGATTTCGGCCTTGGTCGGCGGCCGAGTCGACCGGCTCATGATGCATATCGTCGACATCTTGTACTCGATTCCCATGCTGCTCTACGTCATCTTGCTGATGGTCGTCTTCAAACCGGGACTGCTCAACATCTATTTGGCTTTGGGCATTGCCTATTGGCTTAATATGGCACGTGTCGTCCGCGGTCAGATCCTCAGCCTGAAGCAACAGGAATATGTTATGGCCGCCCGTTCCTGCGGGACTTCTACCTGGCAGATTTTGCGGCGTCACATGATTCCCAACTGCGTCGGACCGATCATCGTCACCTTGACCTTATCGATTCCGGAGGCCATCTTTACAGAAGCCTTTTTAAGCTTCATCGGCCTCGGCGTTTCTGCGCCCATGGCAAGCTGGGGGGTTCTGGCTTCGGAAGGCATCAACAGCATGCGTTCCTTTCCCTTCCAGCTCGTTTTTCCGGCCTTGGCCTTGTGCATTACCATGCTGGGCTTCATGTTCTTAGGCGACGGTCTGCGCGATGCCTTGGATCCGCAGAACCAGAAGGAGGGGAGCCGATGAATCCGTTACTCGAAGTGCGTCATTTGTCCATTTCATTCCATACGTATCGCGGCCTTTTGGAAGCCGTTCACGACGTATCGCTAACGGTCCATCCCGGTGAAACCGTCGGCATTGTCGGCGAATCGGGCTGCGGCAAGTCGGTCACGTCCCAGGCGGTCATGAAGTTATTGCCTCAAGGCGCGGCAGAATACAGGAGCGGAGAGATTTTATGGGAAGGCCGCGATATCGTTCCCTTGTCAGAGCGGGATATGAATGACCTTCGCGGCCGCGATATGGCCATGATTTTTCAGGATCCCATGACATCCCTCAATCCGGTCCTCACCATTGGGGACCAGCTTTGTGAAGGAATCAGCCTTCATCAAAAGCTTACGAAAAAGGAACAAAAGGCCAAGGCCTTAGAACTCCTTAAAGCCGTCGGGTTGACATCTCCGGAAAAACGGCTCGACCAATACCCTCATCAATTATCAGGCGGCATGCGTCAGCGCTGTCTCATTGCCATGGCCCTGTCCTGTTCGCCAAAACTCCTCTTTGCCGACGAACCGACGACGGCCCTCGACGTGACGACGGAAGCCCAGGTTTTAGACGTCTTGAAAAAACTTCAAGAAGAATTGGGCATGGCTGTCGTCCTCATTTCGCACAATCTCGGTGTCATTGCCCAGATGTGCCGCCGAATTTACGTCATGTACGCCGGTACGGTCGTCGAAGAAGGATCGGCTGACGACATTTTTTACCGTCCTGCTCATCCGTATACCCGAGGGCTTTTAGCCTCATTGCCTGATCCGTCGGATCGAAATAAGGTATTGACGGGTATTCCCGGTCAGGCCCCGGACTTATTCCACATGCCGCAGGGTTGTCGATTCTATCGGCGTTGTCCCCTGGCCATGAAGGTCTGTATGGAACAGGAACCGCCGCGGGAAGAAGTCGGTCCCGGCCATCACTATACCTGCTGGCTGACAGCGGCAGAAAGGAGGGGCGACGATGGCACTCATTGAAGCTAAGGGCCTTACGAAACAATTCATTATAAATCGCAGCTGGCTGGGCCGGCCGACAAAATTTCTCACGGCTGTAAACCGCGTATCCCTCGCCATTGAACCGGGCGAGACCGTCGGTCTCGTCGGCGAATCGGGCTGCGGCAAATCGACTTTCGCTCGTACCTTATTGGGCTTATACCCTAAGACCGAAGGAACTATTTACTATAAAGGGGACAACATCGAGACTCCTTCTGTATGGCAGGCATATCGGCGCCAGGTGCAGATGATCTTTCAGGATCCCTATGCATCCCTGGATCCCCGCATGACCGTCGAAGATATTATCAGCGAACCCCTGCGCAATTACTGCCTCTGTTCCGATGACCGCCAGCGGCGTCAGCGCGTGGCCGACTTATTGACGCAGGTCGATTTAAGACCGGAAACGGCCCAGCGCTATCCTCATGAATTCAGCGGCGGACAGCGTCAGCGCATCGGCATTGCCCGGGCCCTGGCCGTCGATCCGGAATGCATCTTCTGCGATGAACCGATTTCAGCCCTCGACGTATCGGTCCAGGTCCAGATTGTCAATATGCTGAAGCGGCTCCAAGCGGAACGGCAACTATCCTATCTATTTATTGCCCATGACTTGAGCATGGTCCATCATTTGAGCCGCCGCATTGGCGTCATGTATCTGGGAAGCCTCGTTGAATTGGGGCCGAGCGACGCCGTCTTTCATCACCCCCTCCATCCCTATACGAAGATGCTCATCGCCTCGGTCCCCCGACCGGATCCGCATTATCGGCGACAGACCCTTATTTCAGGTGAAGTTCCCAGCCCTCTCGACGTACCTTCTGGCTGTGTCTTTCATCCGCGCTGTCCCTATAGCGATGAACGATGCAGCAGGGAGATACCGGCCTTTCGGCCCGTCGATGATGGTCGGGTCGTTGCCTGCCACCATGTCAAAGGAGGGACGGACTGATGAAAAAATATATCTTTTTATTGATGGCAGTATTAATGGCCGTCCTTCTCAGTGCCTGCGGCGTAGAACGGCCGGATACGGTGAGCTACGTCTTAGAAGCTGAGCCGTCCCGTCTCGATCCGGCCATGACCACGGCCCTTGCCGAAAGTAATACAGAGTTACAAATTTTTGAAGGTCTGACTCGTCTCGAAAACGATGTTCCCAAGCCGGCTCTGGCCAAGAGTTGGGATGTTTTGGCCGATGGCAAGACCTATATCTTTCATCTCCGAGACGGTATTGAATGGAGCGACGGTACGCCCATTACGGCCGGCGATATCGAATATTCTTGGAAGCGCGTCGTCGACCCTGATGTCGCTTCGGAAAACGCCTATATGCTCTTTTGTATCGATAAGGCTGAAGATTACTTTAAGAAGAAAGCCTCTGCCGATGAAGTCGGCGTCAAAGCCCTCGATGACAAGACCCTGGAAGTCCGCTTGAAAGAGCCGACGGCCTATTTCCTGAACCTGACGGCCTTTCACTGCTATTATCCCGTACCGCGAAAGCTTGTCGAAGAAAAACCGGATACCTGGGCGGCCGATGCCGAAGGCATGGTTTCCAGCGGCCCCTTTAAGATCGTCAGTTGGAATCATTCCAGCGAAATTAAACTGGTTAAAAATGACCGCTATTGGGACGCCGATGCCGTAAAACTCAGTCATATCGACCTTCCTATCAGCGATTCCCAGGCGACGCGCCTGACTTTGGTTGAAAGCAATCAGGCCAACATGACCGTTGAACCGCCGCCGGCCGATCAGGAACGACTGGAAAAAATGGGCTTGTACAAGATTGCCCCGTATTTGGGTGCCTATTATTATGTATTTAACGTACAGCAAAAGCCCTTTGATGACGTCCGCGTCCGCAAGGCTTTCGCCCTGTCCATTCAGCGCCAAGGCCTGATTGACCACATCATACGGGCTGAAAAAGAACCGGCCTATGCCTGGGTTCCGCCGGGATTGAAAGATACGGCGACGGGCCGTGATTTCCGAGAAGAAGGGGGAAACCTCATCACGGAAGATCCGACAGAGGCTCGAAAGCTGCTGCAGGAAGCGGGATACGATGAAAATCATCCGCTGCCGGCTGTGACGGTCCTGTTTAATACTAATGAAATGCACAAGGCCGTTGCCGAAGCCCTGCAGGCTATGTGGAAGGAAAACCTCGGCGTGTCGGTATCCCTCATGAATCAGGAGTCAAAAGTATTCATGGCCTCGCGGGCTCAGGGGGACTACCAAGTGGCTCGGGCGTCGTGGATTGCCGATTACGCCGATCCCATGACTTTTCTCGATGTCTTTGCCGATGAGGAAAATGATGCCCAGTACCACAATCCGGCCTATAATGAACTGATTCGCTTAGCAAAGGCTACCAACGATGAAGGACAGCGCATGGCTTATATGCATCAGGCCGAACAGATGCTCTTTGACGACTGCGTCATCATTCCTATTTACTACACGACCCAGCCTTACGTGGCCCAGCCTTATATTAAAGGCTACCATTGGTCGCAGCTGGGGTTGGTAGATTTTAAACATGCCTATATCGACGAGGGAGAAAGGAAGTAAGAACATGGATTACCGTTGTGCCGATGCCCTGAAGCCGGGCGATACGATTGCCGTCGTGGCACCGTCAGCCGCTCTTGCCGAAGATGATGCGGCTGTGGGCATTGCCTTTTTAAAAGAACTTGGATATAAGGTGAAGTTAGGGAAATCCGTATCGGCTCACGACGGTTATCTGGCCGGAAGTGATGCCCTGCGGGCTGCTGATATTAACGAAGCCTTTGCCGATGACGGTGTAAAAGCCATCATGTGCCTTCGCGGCGGCTACGGAGCGACGCGGATCTTGCCGCTCCTGGACTATGAATTGATTGCTGCCCATCCGAAAATCTTTATCGGTTTTAGTGACATTACGGCTCTTCATACGGTCTTTCTGCAGCACTGTCATTTTCGACCCATTCACGGGACGATGGTCATGTCTCTGGCCCGCAAGGCTTCGGATTATACGAAAGAAGAACTGCGTTGGGGATTGGCTCATCCTTATGATTTACGAACCTTGCCGTCTGCACCGGGACATAAGCCGGAAGCAATCGTTCCCGGAACGGCGACGGGACCGCTCTTAGGCGGCAACTTGATGCTGCTGTCGGTTACGGCAGGAACGCCTTACGCACTGCAGTCCGATGAAGGCATCCTCTGTTTGGAAGAAGTCGGGGAAGATGCCTATTCTTTGGACCGAATGCTTTGCCATATTGAGCAGGCTGGCCTCATCGACGGCGTGAAAGGCCTCGCCTTTGGCGAATTTTATCGCTGCAATCCCACGGAGGGAAGCGAGTATGAATGGACCGTCGAAGACGTTATTCGCGCCTATGCGAAAAAATGGGGAAAACCGGCCGTCATGGGCTTATCCTTTGGGCACGGAGCCGATAACGCTTGGCTGCCTTTAGGACAAACGGTGAGACTTGAAGCAACGGAAAATCGGGCAGAACTCGTATTTCTGCCGTAATTGTAGGAGGATCCTGATGGAGTATAAACAATTAAAAGAAGACGCCTGCCGCTATGTCGATGAACTAAAACCTCTCATCTATGAGATTGCCGACAAGCTGCACGCTCGTCCCGAACTGGGGCAGCAGGAATTTTTTGCCTCATCTCTACTGAAAGATGTCCTGACTGACCACGGTTTTGTCATCGACAATCCCGTGGCCGACGCTTTTCCGACGGCCTTTCACGGAACCCTTGGAAAGGGCCCCTTTCAGATGGGATTTTTAGCCGAATACGACGCCCTGCCTAAGATCGGGCACGGATGCGGCCATAATCTCATCGCTGCTATGAGCATCGGTGCGGCCCTGGCTTTTGCCAAAGCGGCCGGAGATAAGGCGACGGTCCATGTTTTCGGCTGCCCTGCCGAGGAAACCGTCGGCAGTAAAGTCTATATGAGCGACCACGGCGTCTTCGATAATCTTCATGCGGCCGTCATCGTTCATCCCGGCGTCGATAAAACCTATATCGGCGGCACCTCTTATGCGACGCATCCGTTACAGTTTACCTTTTTGGGAAAGGCCGCTCATGTCGCTGATACAGAATATCACGGAATCAATGCCCTCGATGCCTTAGTTGATTTCTATGGCCGCCTCAAGGAATATGAAAAGACGCTGACCGAGCGCCATATCATCGGCGCCATCATCACCGAAGGCGGTACGGCTCCCAATATTGTGCCTGACAGAGCTGTTCTCAAAGCGACGATTCGGTCTTTGACCGTCGATTATTTAGAAGATAAGATGCTGCCGGACATCAAACAACTGGCCCGCGATGCAGCGGCAGCTCATGATGCGTCTGTAGAAATGGTTCACTATGAACCTCTTTATAAGAATATGATTAATGATCCGAAAATGGACGTCTACTTTGCCGACGCCTTTAACCAGCTTTATGAAGAATTCGGCCTTCGCAGCGACGATTTTGCTGAAGGTTCGACCGATGTGGGCAATGTCAGTCAGGTGACGCGAGTCAGCCAGCCTGAAATTTGCATTGGCTACGGCATGTCCGGTCATACGCCGGAATTTGCGGCAGCTGCCGGCAGTGACCTTGGGAAAATGCAGGCTCTGACTGGGGCTAAAGCGATGGCCATGGTCGCGCTGGACGTCATGGGAGAAGAACATTAAAAAAAACGCCGAGAAAAGTGATTGACTTTTCTCGGCGTTAATGTTATTATATAAAAACCAGCTGCAACGAGACGTGAGAAAGAAAATGCAAGTTTTTTTTGTTGTGCCTATTTATGGTTGTCGGGTCTTATGAAGAAGTTTGAAAATAATGCTTGACAAGCTCTACGTAGTTTGGTAAGATAAACAAGTCGTCACTACGACGGCAGATGACCTTTGAAAACTG
>OFMH01000111.1_pt1 | contig 56951 bp, 75 predicted proteins | sample 1541761 | NCBI WGS metagenome assembly OFMH01 (sample SAMN04209249, study PRJEB22552) | human gut metagenome | biome: gut; material: feces | host: Homo sapiens | place: USA: Oklahoma
ACATGGCGGAGACCTCCTAATGGTGTTTTGTGGTGAATCTATCATAACAGAGATCTCCGTTTATGTCTCTTTTTATATGTCCGAATTCATTATACAATCAACCTAAATTTCACAAAGCTCGTGTCCCTATCCACGAAGAGACAGCCGGGGACGACCCAAGAAGTGAAAGTAGGCAATGAAACAATAGAGCAGCGCCCAGAATCCGATACTGGCACCGACATATCCGATGTCCGGCAGTAAGCCGTAAGCCATGGTTCGCCCGCCGATCCAAGTCCCCATTCCGATGCCGACATTGAAGATGCCGGAAAAGATGGACATAGCCACCGGTGCCGCCCCGGCCGGGACTTGACGAATCAATTCAGCCTGAAAGGTTACGTTAAACAAGGTCGACGAGCAGCCTAAGATGAGGCAGACGGCCAGCATCCATTCCCAGTGATACGCTGCCAGCTGCCACAAGGACAGCATCAGGACCAGGCCGACGAAGCCCAAGCGGATGATACCGTAGCGGTAGTGGTTGTAAAAGTGAGAGAAAATATAACTGCCCACAAGACCGCTGAACCCGAGGAGCATCAACGTCGACGTAATACCGTCAGGAGTGAACCGGGCTACTGTTTTCAAGAAAGGTTCGATGTAGCTGTAGACAGTAAAATAGGCCGTCGCAAATAGGACAGAAATCAAATAGACGCTGATGACGACGGGATTTGTCAACAGTTTCGGCAAATCTTCTCGTGAAAAAGAGGTATTGGCCGGCTGTGCCGGAACGACGCGGAATAAGTAGATCAGCGCCAGCAAGGCAATGACTGTAATGCTGATAAAGGTCATGCGCCAACCAGCATAGAGACCGATGACCCGGCCCAAAGGAAGGCCAAAAATCATGGCTACGGACGACCCGGTAATAATCATGCTAAGGGCCAAGGACCGATGTGTACGAGTAACTAAACGGGCCGCCATAGGCGCTGCAATGGACCAAAAGACGGAATGAGCACAGGCTACTAAGATTCGCGCAGCAACCAACATCGGGAAGTTAACGGCCAGCCCCGACAAGAGCTGCCCCAAAGCAAAGAGACTGATCGTCGCCAACAAGAGCTTGCGCAGCTCGACGCGGCAAAGGAGAAGCATCAGCGGCAGGGACAATAAGGCCACAATCCAGGCGTAGATGGTAATCATAATCCCCGTCTGAGACTCGGTCATGGCAAAGGATCGGGAAATATCGATGAGCAGGCCAATGGGCATAAACTCTGAGGTATTAAAGATAAAGGCCGATATGGTCAACCCTAAGAGAGGCAAAACATATTTTAAAGGAATGGTGTAAAACATAAGAATCCTCCTTTTGGCAAAATCGAACTTCTTTATGGTACTCGCAGGCCCTGTAAAAGTCAAGATTGTTTGATATGCAAAAAAAAGAAACCTGCCATGAGACAGGTTTCTTAAGGAGAGTACAGTCAGTTGATGTTAACTGGCAAGACCTTACATCATGCCGGGCATTTTCCCACTGATTTTCACCTAATTTTTAAAGCATTAAGAAGCCCCATTTTATCGTGGTTTTTCAAGCATCGAATCACTTCATTTCTTACCATTTACTTTTAGGTTTAAGTATTTTGTTCTCGTTCTGTTCTCTGGTCGCATTAATAAATAAAAATTTCTTTATATTACATATATTATACATCAGCTATTTCATAGCAAGGCCGACTAATAACGTCCCAGCTGCTACAGCCCATGTGTCACGTTGTCTTGTCAGTCTGGCTTCTTTCTTAGTCATGGAGTTGATTTGCTCTGTCAATGTCGTCAAGGACTGACTCTGCCTGTTCAAGGCTTCGCTGGCTTGACTCAATGAGCTGTCGGCTGTCATCAATGACTGCTTTGTTGTCGTCAACTGTTCTTTGGCTTGCGTCAATTGATTCTGCAAGGCTGTCGAGTTGCTGTCCAGCTTGTCTAATCTGCTCTGTAGCTGTATTAACGCTCTCTCTTGCTCTCTGATTGTCGTCTTTAACTGATTGTACTGTTCGAGCGACATCTGCACCGTCTTCACGGGCGCGGCTGTCGTAGTATCGGCACAAAAGCCAGCCAAAGGCGAACACAAAGACAAGGACAACACAAGATACAATAAGGGTCTTTTTATTTTTAGCAATCTTATCAACCTCCTCTTTTAGATGCGGAAGATACAAATAGATCACCTCCTACAAGCGAGCCAATGCATCGTGCATTTCGCTATCAAAACGGTTGTTCAAACTGTCCCGGAGAGAAGAGCTGTTCCATTCCGGGGTCTTGCAGACACTGTATACGGCTACGATAAAATCATAGTCATACTCCGGAGAGTCGATGTAGCTCAAATTCGGATATCCGTCATAGTCACCCGTCTGTACGTTGAACATGCTGTGAACGGCTTCCGTCCACATGTCGAGGATGTTCCCGACGCCATACTGTACGGCCCGGCTCCACACAACGTCTTTTAAAACGTCGTGGTGATTCTCGATATGCCAATAGTTGTCTGCCAGAATCTGTACAGCCGGGTCATAGTACGCCGCTTTGACGTATTCATGCTGTGCCTGTGCAAAGCCGTCACTGTCGCTGGCCGCAATGTTGCGCCATGCTTCATCAAAACTGTCACTGCATAAGGGATATGCGTTGAGCTGTTCTCCGTACTGCGGATAGTTGTCGTTCAACCAGCTGACGAACTGGCCTAAACTTCCGGCATTGGAGCTGAACTGATACGTCCCGTAAGACTTGCCGCCCGGGTCACCATAGCCGTCGCTGATGCAGGCTGGGTCGCCGTTGCTTTCGTATTGCGCGCTTAATTCTCCTAACATAGTTATCATCCTTTCATTTTTTCTGCGTTATTTGCCATTGTGGGCGTGTTTTGTTGTGCAGCTGGCATTGTGTATCGTGCGGAGTTGAAACGGCTGTCATAGCCATATTTCGTCCAGCAGGCCTTTCCCAACCCGACGACGGTAGCGATACCACCGCCGACGGCCGTCACGCCGCTCCAACAGCTCATCAGTTCAAAGTGCGTTCCTCTTAGTGCGTTGCTCCAGTATCCGAAAAGCCAGCTGAACAGCACGAGAAACAAAAAGACCATCATAAGGATACTCATGATGATGATTAATTGGAGCCAGTGCTTTTGCCCCCATTTACCCAGGGCTATGATTTTCTTTTTCATAATATCCTTTTTTCTATCGTATTCAACTGGTGATGCGCAGACTTTACAGATGATTCCACTTGCAAATTAAACTTGTATATAACCTAAACTTTTGCAATATCGACTTTTATCACATACTTCTTCCCGACGTTACTAGCCGAGAAAAAATCGTATAAATTGCCGCTGTAAAGTGTCTGTTCGCCAATAAACGCCTTGTTGTAGCTCTGATAATACATGCCACTAAAATATACACTTCCTTGTTTACCCGTATCAGGGTCTATTAGCGTGACATTGGCATTATATGTCCCACTCGTTTCGTCTCCTATTTGCATAGCAAAATCTACATACCCACTATTAAATGCAAACATTCTGACGGCAACTGTTTTATTGTTGTACGTAAACGTACCGCTGATTGCTCCAAAGCTTTCCCCATCAAAGTCGCAAAAGCCGTCCATATTGAAATAGGTACCCATTGTTAAGTAGACATGTGGTGTAACAATGGGTTTTCTTATTGCGTATTTTTTTATTCCATTTTGCTTTATCCATAAGGCTGACGCATTATCGTCAGATTTTTCTCCAAGCTGTGCATACCGGGTCACGCCATCAGAGCATAAAACTGAGAAATAGCTATATCCATATTCTTTTGTATCTACAAGCAGAATATATTCTAAGTCTCCATTCGCTCTCGTTACACTAATATATTTTGCCATTTAATCAACACCAATCGTGACACTACCGAACGAAATTGCATTCCCTGATACTGTAATAGCAGGGACATCTGTCTTTTTAGCATATGTATCTGCGATAACATTGCCGGAATTATCATAGACAGCGCTTTTAGATGTGACGTATTTCAGCGACGTCCATGCTGTGGCGCCGTCTCCTATTTTTAAGAATGTCGTGTCGGTCTCTACCCCGAGCTCGCCGTCCAGCAGTACGGGGTTCTTGGCAGTCCAATTGACCGCCGTGTCATGCCGGCACTTGAGCTGTGCTTTTACGGTTTTGGCCATGGTCCGTCACTCCTTTTACGCATTGCCACAGTCCAGGATAAGCGTGTCGCTGTTGCGGATGAGGTTGGCCGAGTCCGACAGGTCCGTCGACTTCGATGCCTTAAAAGCTGCAACAAAGCGGGCTTGCGTATAGTACTGGTTCGTCCCTTCGGCGATGTCGGAGGTCGTCAGGATGACGTTGCCCGTCTTGCCATTGACGCTAGTAGCAGCATCCGTCGGGGACTTGAGCTGCACCCAGTTGGCCAACGTAGAAGCCGGGGTCTGTTTCAAAATCCATGTGCCCGCGCCATCGGTGCGGATTGCAATGTCGCCGACCTGTGCCGCGAGGGCCAGCATTTCGTGTTCGCTGGCGACCGTGTGCGATTCGGAAATCGCAATAGCCGGTATGACGCTGTCGCTCAGTTTTCCGTCCGAGCCGAGGATCGGGATGTTGCCCGCAGCCGTGCCGATGCCGCTGATGTCTGTCGTTGTCAGGTTACTGCCAGCCGTGACACGTCCCTTGGCGTCCACTGTTACTTTGCTGTACGTGCCAGCCTTGACCCCGGATGCGACCAGGGCGACGGTGATACTGGTGCCAGCCGAGCCGTCGAAGGTAGCCGAACCGGTAGCATCCCCGGCAATCGCAATCGTGCGGGATGCCGACAGCTTATCTGCGCTGGCCACATTGGAGACGCTCATGGTCCCATCGGCCGCAATAGACACTTTACCTGTTCCGGCGGCGGTCTTGACGCCGCCGATGGATGCCCCGCCAATAGGCAGGCGATAGACCAGCGTGTCGACGCCGTCAATTTTGATATAGCCGTTTTGCTCGCTAGCGCTCACCAAGACGCCGGCATAACGCAGGCCGACCCAGCTGGTGACGCCATCGCCAAGTTTAAATTTACCCGTGTCGACTTCGACGCCCGGTTCGCCTTTCGCCAGTACCGGGTTCTTTTCGACCCACGTAGCAGCCGTGTCGTTACGCAGGTATAAGGTTTTGACTTTTAATGTTTGTTCGCTCATGCGTGCCCTCCATCAATTGCAGTAATATCGTTATAGTCAGACCCGACGCAGTAATATTTCCCGTCGTCCGGGTCGTATCGATACAGTTTATTTTCTGTCGTATCTCCGTACAGGACGTTCACGTCGCCGATATTGGGAAAATGGAAGCGACTGTCAAAGGGAAGATACTCTAAGTGTGTCAGCGCCGCCGCAAATTCGGCCTCTGTGCCCGTGTAGCCGTTCTGCACAGCTACGTCATAGGCACTATATCCGCGTTCGCCACGTCTGGCGAATTGGCCGGAAATGCTGCCGTCGCTGCTCAAATGTGCTTTTAATGTCGCCATCTCATCACCTCGTTACGTCTGCAATGACTCGGAAGAGGCCCGGCCCGACGGTCTGCACACCGCCGCCCTGGGTCCGGACCTCGATGTCCCAAACATAGTCACCGGCCTCCAAATCGGCCGTCATGTCATGGGTTAGCGACACGACGCCATCTTGAACAGATGCTTGGAAGACATACGCGGCATCGGTGATTTTTTTCTTGACGCTAAAAACGGCAGTATAAGGTCCGATATCCGAGCCGTCTTCCTGCGTCAGATTTACGTCAAAACTGTCCGTATCCCCGCGGATATGATAGATGTTGTTGCCGATGATTTTCAGCATCTTATTTCACCCTTTCTTGCAAATCGTCCAGCCGATGATGCGCCGACGCGGCCGACGCTTCGACTTTTGCCAAGCGTTCAGCCATACTCTGCCGCTTCTCTTCGACACGGCGGATATAGTTCTGCGTGCTCTCGATGAGGTCCCGCAGTTCCTGTATCGACGACGACAGCGGCTTGATGACGGCATAGTTGAAGATGGCTCCGCATAAGCTTAGTGCGCCAACGAAGACACCCACAATCTGAAGAATAGATTCCATTATGCGTTGCTCCCGTTCTGCTGCGTGCCCTGTGACGTATCCTGTGTAGTGCTGGTATCCGCAGTTGTCGCAGCGGGCACATAGGCAATACAGTTGACGTTCGGGCAGCTCCCGTCCGCTTTCAGCGTGCTGCCGCAGTATTTACAGTATTTCTTGCGTTTCCAAAAACTCATGCTGTCGTCACTCCTTCTACCGCTTCCTTATAGGCCGCTGTCATGTCTTTGTAGTCCTTCTGGATGCTCGTCACGGCATCGGTGTTGCCGGCCAGGGACGCCGACTGCATGGCCGCCAGCATTTCCTGCTTGTTCGCTTCGTATTCACTGGTGAGCTTGGCTTTTTCCGCCGCAGCCTTTTCTTCAGCTGTCGGCTCCGGTGCGACATATGGGATAGGCTTGCCGGTCTGCATGTCGCGGACGCAGTTACTCATATACTGCTCAAAGGTCGCCTGGTCAATTAATTCAATGACGGTAGCATCGCTGGCCAGTTTTGCGGCCTTTTCTTTATCCGCTTTCAGCAGCGATTCACTGGACGGGTCCGTTGGATCATATTCGCATAAAATCGTGACGACGCGGCGGCCGGACGCATTAAAGCCGGCTACATAGTGCTGGGTATTCATGCTATCATCTCCCTAAAAAGATTATGAGGTGGTAAAAATGAGAAAGCCTAACGGCTATGGGTCTATCAAACATCTGAGCGGGCGTCGGAGGCGGCCGTTTGTCTTTGTAGTGTCTAAAGATGGGCATCAACGACCAGTTGCGTATTTCGCGACGCAGGTGGAAGCGGAAATTTTTGCAGCTGATTATAACAAAATTCATCGTCATCACTCCCTCCCTGGGCATCAAATCACGTTGATTGAGCTGTACCATCGCTGGCTCCCCGCTCATATCGCCGATACAGGACCATCACAATCATCGTTGGGCAGCTATAAGAACGCTTTTCGGCATTTATCCGACTTACATTACGAGCCAGTCACCAAATTACGCTATACGGACTATCAGCGCATCTTAGACGGCATGAAGCGGCACGGCTTATCGTACTCGTCACTAAAAAAGGTGCGCTCACTCATCTCTTTGCTCGAAAAGTACGCGCTGAAAACGGAGATTATCACGAAGGCTTATGCGCCGCTGCTCTCTATCGGTCGCAATCGGCCGGTCCGGCCTCATCACCCCTTTAGCCGGCAGAAAATCAACCGGCTGTGGGCGGCTGTGAACTTCTCCGGTGTCGATACAGTACTAATTTTGCTCTATACCGGGATGCGCTGTGGCGAGATGCTACAGCTGCAAAAAGCTGACGTCCATCTGCGTCAACACTGTATCCGCATCACACGGAGCAAAACCGCCGCCGGCATCCGCATCATCCCCATCCATCACCGTATTGCGGCGCTCATCGAGTCCCGCATGAAAAGCCCAGGTGATGCACTCATTTGCGATGATACGGGGCGGCCGTACAATTATGGCCGGTACTGCACAATCTGGCGGTCGGTCATGCATCTCATCCATGCTGACGGACACACGACGCACGACTGCCGGCATACCGTGGCCACACTGCTTGACAATGCTGGAGCGAACGAAACAGCTAAGCGGCGCATCTTAGGGCACGCAGGCGGCGATGTCACCGAACGCGTTTATACCCACAAAAACCTGCGACAGCTCCGCAAATGCATTGAGCTGCTCAAATAATGTTACTAATACGATACTATACGAGCCGCACACAGATGTATAAACCCGTCCGCTATGCGGCTCTTTTACTGTTACTATTGATACTTTAAAAATCGGTAAATCTGCATCCTCTCATGATTTTAGTGGATGCGGAATACCGATGATACGGTTAATACTCTATTTCTCATTTAGTTAAAACATATTGATAATTATGGAGCTTGCATCCGATTTAGATGCTCGTCCAGCTCTTTATATAACTGGTCGATGACAGCATCACTGAAAACAACTCCATAGCTTTCGGCCACAACTTTCATCGCGTAAATTGCGTTATTTACCTCGCCACACACAACACTGGGCCGTTTTTTCTCCGCGTCAGTACCGAGCATAAGGTATATATTTTTGTCTTGTTCGGTCATTTTAATCATCTCCTTTCAACAGTGGGTATATGATACCCAAAACTCAGACACGTTAAAAGGGGAATATACTATTAATATCCCTATCTCTATGAATTTATTAGGATGCGCCACGAGTGGTACCGGAGATGATTCTACAAATATCATCAGCTGGTCTACAACAAGCATAACGGTAAAAACTTTCCAATCACACATGACCGATCCAACGCATCGAGTTAGGCGTCCGTTCCATGCCATTCTAATCGGCAAGAACTAGACAGTGGGGATATTCTCTGTATGGCTATGTGGCGTTCCCGATTCGATTTACATCTTTTAGACAAATAACACTATTGCATGCGGGTAAGAACTTTATGATAGCTAAGGCATTAGAGGATGATTCACTTGCCGGTTTTACACTTTCAGTTAAAAACTTATCAGGATCGGACATTAATGAGGTCGATCAGGAAGGTTTCTATGACGCTCACTACATCGCAATTGGGAAATAAAAAACTACTTGCAAATTGCAATCCACTGTGCCCAAAGGTTGCTAACTTGGATTTGGCGGTCGTCGGTTATTCTTACACCGTCGAGCATAAATTTACCGTTTTGGTAGTTGCTTGTAGTTAAAATTAATGGAGTTTCCTCCGCGTTCATGTCGTTAGCTACTACTGCAAAAGGAGACGCGCTTATCGGGAGTATAACATATGATTTCACAGGGACATCACTAACGGTTCCCCACTGTTTAAAATCCTATGACGATTGCCCTAACTGTATGGTTCATTAATTCCCCCTTGCCGGAATATGTGTTAATTGTTGCTCCCGTCATCCCGTCCCTAACGACTTCGAGGAAAGTATAGTATCCGGTACCAGGGGCCTCGGAACAAGGTATTAACGTCCAATTTGACGTATAAGCAATAGGAAATTTAAATGGTTTATTGCTATCTGGAAATACCCACTGTATAATTAGGCCGTTTGCGAATTTCACGTAGCCGTTTTGCGTCAGGCTCTGGGCTACGATGCCGCCGCAGGTGCTGGCGTTAGCGTTGATGGTGTTGCGGACAGCATCGGCGCTGGTGTCGTCGAGGATGGTGCGGGCAAAAGCGGACAGTGCCGTCAGGCCGGCCGATGAGGCGCCTGTAAAGTACGGTATTTTGTCGCTGGACGGCGATAAGCTTTGCATGGCCTGATAAGCCGCGCTAAACGCCTCCCAGTCGCCGCTGCCGGCCAAAAAGCGATCCTGATAGCCGGACGACGGCGCGGGGACCAGGCCGTGCGATCCGCTATAGTAACTGCCGGCGCCGGAAAAATCATTGTATGTCGTATTGGTGTCCTGGGTGTAAAAATACCCGGTTGTATTGTCCCCGCGTGTATAGGTAATACGTGTCCCGCTACATGACAGGTCCTTGATGTAGGTGCTGCGGATATTTTGGCCATAGCTGTCGTTGGTCGCATTGGTAGCCGTAGCGCTGTTTCCGGTGCAGTTATCCGCCGTTACGGCTGTCGTATTAATGCTGATGTTTTTACTCCCATCAAACGCTGTCGCTGCGCCCGTTACTTTGCCGGAAATGGCAATCGTGCGGGCCGTGTTTAATTTTGTCGCCGTTGCCGCGTTCCCAGAAATGCCGGTACTGTGGGCGGACTTGTCCTTTTCGTGGGCCGCTTCCTGTGTGCCCAGCGAATCGATGGTTTCCTTCAGTCGCTGGTCATTCGAGAAGAGCTGGCTGCCTATATCGTTTTCCAGTTTTGCATGGACCGGGTCGCCGGTGATGCGTTGCGGGAAGCCATCCGTATTGAATTCCAGGCTATTGTCCAGGCCTGCTGTCGGGCGGGTCTGGTTATTGATTGTTTCCGGGAAATCCGTTTTCCATTTATCGAGATAGTTTGCCATTATTTTCCACTCCATTCCGTCATGCTAGTACCGTACGTATACGTCCCATCAAAGTTTATCTTCCCATTCCAGGACCAGCCCAGGTATACATAGCATCCCAGATGAGCCGGCTTATAGATTTCAATCTTCTTCTGCATCTCTTCCAGCGACGTCTTATCCGTCGTCGACGTATAGATGATGAAGAAATATTTGTCATTATGCTCTTCGACGTAGCCTGACCCATAAGCGGCGATGATATCATTGACACGGGTTATGGTCGTCGTCTGCGAACCCCGTAGGGCTATCAGGATACGTGCCCGCCGCTTCTCGTCAGAGTCGCCGGCGTCGGGTTTCAGGTCTAGGAATTCTTCCCAGTCCGAGAGCCCCCAGGTGGCGGTCTTGACGAAGAACTGTTTGGTGATGTCCATCAGGGTCAGCCGCTGTTTCTCGTGTTCCTTCGACAGGCTTTCCAGGGTCGCTGCAAAGGTCGGGTCGTGCTCCAGAAACTGCGGCAAGTATCGTTTCAGGTCTACAGGGATGACCCGCAGGAAATTGAACTTAGCCATTGATCGTCACCTCAGTGCAGCGCGCAATCTGATCATCCGTCACCGCGACCATGGTGGCGCTGCCGTTGATGGTCAATGATTCATAGTCTTCGACGCCGCAGGCCGAGTCTTCGAGGATCATCTTGCCGATCATGGCACAGGTAATGCGGATATTGTCGAACTGATGGGAGCCGAAGTAGTTGTTGACGACCGTCTGGATTGCCGTCGCGCTGGCGTTCTTGCTGTCGAGTGGCTTGATGGCCACTTTGACGGCGAAGATGCTCGGCGCTGCCACTGTGACCGTCGCCCCGATGGGCCGGACGCTTTCGATGTACGCCGCTACCTTGCTCTGCAGGTCGCTCGATGCGGGGTCCCCGTTTGTATCCGTAATCAGTACCTTAACCGTGCCGTTGCCGTTCCAGAGCGGCTTGATGACGGCCTTGCCGACGCCTGCCACGGAGGTGGCCCACTGCAGGTATTCATTCCTATTGCCCGACGTAGCTGGCTGGCGTACTTTGAAGAGCAGGCGATTGAACAGTGAATCGTCGTCTTCTTCATTGAAGCCGTCGTGCATGGCTGCGGCGTTCATCACGCTACTAATGCCCGGAATAGACATCGGTATCTTGGTGATTGTCTTCGCTGCCACATTGCCCACTGTGCCGGCCGTCGTACATTCGACAGGGATGTCCCCTGATTTGGAGATGGTCACTGCCTTCGTCGTCTCGAAGGAGATGCCTGTCTCCGTCTGGAAAATGCTGCCGAGCGGGACGATGCCGTTGCCGCTGACCGTCACCTTCCCGATGGCCTTGATGGCGTTCTTCCGGAAGATGCCGTGTTCCTCGGCCCGCATTTCCAGATATTCGCCCCAGCTGGAGCGGGCAAAGGATGCCTTATAAGCCTGTTCCAGCTCGACTTCTTCTTTCGAGAATTCGATGCTGTTCGAGGCAAGGACGTCGTATGTGAACGTCCCTTCGTAACTCGACGCATCGCTCCCGACGTTCTGCTGCAGTTCCGTCAAAATATCACTTTGTTCACGAGCTTCATACATCGACGCTCACCTCCCCATAAATCGTCGTCAGTGTAATGGATATATCGACCGTGTCGCCTTCGTGCTGGATGTCGATGGTATCGATGCTCTTGATGTATGGATTGACCATCAGACATTCGACGATGACACGTTTAATTTCACTGTAGCGCTGCTGCACGCCCATGACCTTGCCGATGAACGGGCGCAGTTCGATGCCGTACTGCCAGCTGTAGGCCAGATAACGGAAGCGTTCCGTGCTCAGGGCCTTGTAGATCCATATCTTTATCGCCTCGTCGCCTTCGACAATCTTGAGTCTGCCGTCCGCATCGTAGAGGAAGCAGTCTTTCTCGAAGTCCCAAGCGTATTCCTTCGGCGTCGGCAAATCCGACGTATAAGTATTGGCCGTAACAGTGCCGGTAAAGGGATATTCTACACTCATAATTTCACCCCGCTGTCTGCCAGCCAGTAAAGCTGCTCATCCTGGCCGTAAATCGGGATGAGCAGGACGAGCGTCCCCGGCTTCAGGGTATCGGTCCAGGTTTCATCATTGTCGACAGGATGGTTATGGCTCTCATACTGCGCATCCCCGGAGCCGCCGGCCCGGTAACTGGTTTCCCCGACGACGTGTCGGGTATAGTTCGGCAGCAGGTACCGCGAACAGTAGACGTCCTTTGCCGTGATTTCGATGTTGTTCATCTTGACGACCAGGTTCGGAGGCGGCGTCTCGACGATGCCGACCTGCGCCCCGCGCGGCAGTTCCTCCTGCGCGATGCCGTGCATGGTATCGACGACGCGGGCCATCGACTGCGAAGCCGACGGGATTTGGCTGTTATTCATGTGCTCTGCCTCCCTACTATGCTTTCTGCTGGACGCGGATGACCTTGTCCGGCAAAGAGCCGTAATCGTAAATGCTGCCGCGGTGGATCATGCGATAACCGGCAGCCGTCGAGTTGTCCCAGCAACCGCCGCTGCCGTCACAGACGCCGCAGTGTCGGCCGCTCCAGACGCAGATGTCGCCCGGGCTTGCATAGCCGTCCCAGTCTTCCTCGACATAACCGTTTTCCGAGCACCACCGTTCCAGCCCGTCCACATCTTCGATGTTCGAGTTGGCCAGGGCCACGAAGTCGGAGTTATACTGCGCGGCGAAGGTCTTAACGGCCCGCACGCAGCCATTGTCCCCAAAGGGAGCGCCTTCCAAGTTGGCCGCCGCTTCCGTGACGAGGGACGAGTCGCCGCTGAGGGTCGCGGTGCCGCTCTTGTAGCGCGGCGTTTCGACGCCGATTTCGCCGCTGTCGATGGAAGCCTTGACAGATTCTGCCGCCGCAGCACGGCCGCCTTCTGCGTAGCTGTCTTCACCGCTGATTTCGATGTTCTGGTTGAACCAGTCCGCCGCAGCCGACGGGGAACTGTCCGGAATCTGCGTCCGCAGGTCGCCGTTTTCGACCATCGTGACATAGTAAATCTGGTTCTGGTTGTTGTACGGTTCCATGCCGTGTTCCCGGCAGTATGCCACGTACTTCGGCCAGCGGTCGTCGTCACTGAGCTGGAAGAGCCCTGTATGGCTTCCGTTCGAGGCGGCCGGGTCGTAGTCGCTGTCTTCGATGCGGATGTTGCCGAGGATGCCGGCCGCCTGATTGTCCGTAAAGCCCAGGGAACGCATATAGCTGTAGGCGCCCTGTTCGCTCTGCGTGTACTGGCCCGTACCGGTTGCCTTCCTGGTTTCCTTCGGTTTGTCTTCTTTATTCATGATGTTCTCGAATTCGATTTCCAGCCGCATCTCATGGACGCCGTTCTCGAAGGTGTGCGTATCGGACTTGATCCAGAACTTGCCGCACAGCTCCGTCAAGATGTCCTTGATCTGGATGGAATAGGACGATTTCGCCGCGTAGTTGCCGAGCATCTGGATGACGCCGGACCGTTCCGGGCCTTTGAAGAGCTTGTTGATTTTCGTCTGGGCATTGTCATTCGGGTTCGTCTTGTAGACGTCTTGGACCATGGAATACTTCTTGATCCAGTCATCTTTCGTCTGATAGCCCGTGACATTGCCCTGCTGGTCCGTAACCATGACGCTGTCGACGAGTTCTTCGATGGATTCCCGGTACTGGCTGTTCTCGATGTTCGTGAACTGGTTCGCCTCCATGCCCTCGATGAGCTCGCCCTTCTTGATGACGTCCAGCTCATCGCCGCGCATGACCGGATGGAAGAGCACGTCCGGGTCGTCCTTGTTCGTCTTGCTGGCGTTAATCTGATTCGCCGCGTCCGTATAGGCAATCATAATGATCTGGTAGCCTGTCTTCTCCTGGGCGATGAAGGACGTCTTCTTCCCTGTTTCCGCTAGTTTGCCGGCTTTGATGCCCAGTTCGCTGCACACGGCCTTGGCAATGTCTTCGGCCAGCATGTCCGTGAACTTCCGCGTCGTCTTCGAGCGGCAGAGGATGAAGAGATTATCGTAGGCTGTGACCGTCACGGTCGACTGCTGCACGTCCTTCTCGATGTCGTAGACGTTGCCCTGGAACTGCAGGTTCCCGTCCTCGTCATAGCCATAGACGGTCTCACCGCAGTTGATGACGTAGTTCGGCAGGTTCGGGTCCCGGGCGTCCTGGACGTAGGAGAAGACGAGCTTCCGGGCCACGTTGAGGCGCGATCCTTCCCAGGTGACCTTGCCGACGACGAGCTGCGTGATGTCGTCCATCGACTCGGCCTGTTTGGTCGTCGTCTTCCCTTCCTTGTCCTTCGTCGTTTCCGTCTTGACGCTCTTATGCTTGATAATCAATTCTTAATCACCCACTTCCGGATGTCGTCTGCATTGTTGATAACTAGATCTTTCAGATTGTTGCTCTTGAGGACGCGGCGCCAGTGCGTATAGTCGCCGTAGGCCTTCTTGGCCACGTCCATGACGTCGCATGCCTTCTGGAAGAGGGCCTTGCCCTTGTTGACGTTCGCCTGCTCTTCCTTGATTTTCTGGTCCAGGTCGACCGGGCGGACTTTGAGGCCCGTCTTATCATCGATAGGCTTGTCATTGTTCGCTGTCGGAACGTTGAGTTCCTTATACTCCGTGAAATTCAGCGTGTAGTAGATGTCGCGGCTGCCGTCCTGCTCCCAGTAGGAGAATTCCATGATGGCCATCTGCAGGTTCACCGGCGAATCCGTAATGATGACGCGCACGGGCTGGCGGGCGGCCTTCCATTCCGTGATTTTCTCGACGCACGCCGTCGGTTCTTGGAAATCGCCGACTACAAAGGGATAATCATGGGTTGTCGACGGGAAGAACCCGGAGAAGGAAAGCGTCCGGGCTTTCGGCATCCCGAAGACCAGGGCTTCCCCGGCCTGTGTGATGTCGACGACTTTGTTTTTCTGTCCATCGCCGACGGTATATTTAGCCGGCGTGACCGGAAGGATGAGCTTCCCCGTCGTCCCTTCGAGGATGATCTGACGATGGGCACTGCTGCCGCCGGCCGAAAAGATGGCCGATAATACTTCGATGGTATTCCCTAATTTTCCGAGTCCCATTAGTAGCCGCCTCCATAATTCAGACTATTCTGTGCAATGAGTTTCGCCAGCTTGTAGGCAATCCGGTCAATATCCGCTTCTTCGCGGACATAGAAGGTATTGCCTTTGATGACGACCGGGCCGCTGCCAGACGACTGTCTGTTTTCCAGTTCGGCTTGAATCATCCGCTCCGTCGTGGCATGTGGATAGATACGGCTTCCCTGCGGCAGGTCGACGATTTCGCCGCCCCGTTCGTTGATTTCCGTCCAGCCGCCGGCGTAAAATGACGAGCCAGTCGCATGGCTGGAGAAGATACTAGGGATGCTGAATGAAAAAGAGCTGGCCGAGGAACGTATATCCGCTATAGTGCTCTGTAAATTTCCCCAGGCGCTCTTTGCACGCTCCGAAAGCGGGCCCCATACGTTCTCTTCAAACCATCCTGTTACGCCGTCCCAGGCCGCCTCAGCTTTATCCTTGGCCGATTGGAAGGCACTGGCAATGTTGCTTTCCGTGGACGAAGCGCCACTGCTGATTTCTTCCCAGGTTGTCCCGGCCGATTCTTCCAGTTCGGCCAGATAGCCGCCGGCGGCGTTTTTCGCATCGGCAAAGGTCTGGCTCCACTCCGCGTTCTTTTCATCAGCTACTTGACAAATCATATCCCAAGAGTCGACGCCGGACTGTTTGATGCTCTCCCAGGTATCCGCCCCGGACTGTTTGATGCCTTCCCAGGAGTCAGCCATATACTGATGCAATTCGGCCTGTTTAGCGTCCAGCCAGTCAGCTGTGTCACTCATTGATTGGCGGACACCTTCAAAGGTATTGGCTATAGTCGGGCCTAGTTGAGCAAAGGTCTGGCTCCACTCCGCGTTCTTTTCGTTGATGACCTGGCTAAAGGAATCCCAGTTGATGCTCTGGAAGGCTTCGGCCAGCTTCTGGCCGAGCATATCACCGCCGATACCTCCGGCGATGCCGCCCACGATTGCGCCGGCCGCTGTACCAACGCCAGGGACTGCTGAGCCTACCGAGGCACCAAATGCGGCCCCGGCTTTCATACCGGCAAAACCGCCAGCCAGGCCAGCCGCATCCCGTCCCGCTGTAGACAGCTTTTCCCCTTCCGGGGCATAAGCTACATCAAGAGCGGTTCCACCTAATGCGATAGCCGACCCAATCCATGGCACCCTTTTCGCCCAGCTGCTGAGCCGGGCGCCCCATCCTGGTTTCGGAGTCCCTTTGGGAGTCCCTTCTGGAACCGGAACCGGTGCGTTTGTCGGTGGTGCTGAAGTAGGTGCCGTGGTCGGCGCCCCTTTGCTGTTGATAATGACGTTCGTCGCCGTGACGACCATATCTTTCACGGACGACGTGCTGGGAAGCCCGTTCCCGCCGGTCGGCGTGCCGCCCGGGAGATTCTTCGGGATGCCCTGAATGACGTCTTTGACCTTCATGGCCAGGTTGTAAATCTTTTTCAACCCAACAGCTAAGGCACCGCCTGCCAGTACCGACCCGATACCGTCAAAGGCAAGGAATTTGTTTTTCAGGTCGTTGATGCCCTCGCCCACAATCTTGATGACGTCCGTCACCTGTAAACCGTCATCAATAAGGCCGGAAAAATGCGACGTCAGCTTGCCGAATTCATCGGTAAAGCTCCGCAAGCCATCGCCGACGCCATGGTCTAAGAGCTTAATGGTCAGGTTTTCCCAGGCGCTCTTCAACCGGAGCAGAGAGCCGCGCAGGTTGTCCATGGCCACCTTGGCCGTTTCATGGGCCGTGATGTCTTTCATGGCTGCGTTCATGTCTTTGACGCCCTTGGCGCCTTCACGCAGCATGATCATGCCGCCTCGGATAGCGTCCGAGCCAAACATGGTCGACAAGGCGTTCATCTTTTCTTCATCCGTTAAACCGGATAGATGCTCCTGCAAAAGACCGGCGATGTCTGAGAGGGACCGCAAGTGGCCTTCCTGATCGAAGAATTTAGACGTTCCTTCGTCGGTCAAGAGACCGAGTCTTTGCATTTCTTCGGTGGCCTGCTTCGTCTGCGGGGAGAGGTTCATGAGCATCGTCTTTAAAGACGTACCTGCGTCAGACCCCTTCAAGCCATTGTTGGCGAAGACTGCCAGGGCCGTATTAGTATCATCGAAGCTCATACCGACCCCGGCTGCAACAGCCGAGACAGCAGAGAGTGAGTACTTTAATTCTTGGACGCCCGTTGCACTGGCATTGGCCGCGCCAACTAAGACGTCTGCTGCATGAGTGGCATCATCAATATGGAAGGCGTTCATAGCCGTACTCATGATTTCCGCTGCTTCCGGAAGGGATAACTGGCCGGCTGCGGCTAAATCGAGAGCTGCCTGAGAAGCATCACCGAGAACGTCCTTGACACTGACGCCGGCTTTCAAGAGCTCTGTCATGCCCTGGGCCGCTTCCGTCGAGCTAAACTGCGTATCCGCACCGAGTTCCAGTGCCTTTTCCTTGACGGCGTCCATGGCTTCCGCATCTAACCCAGTGACTGCCTTGATTTGCGACAACTGAGCCGTGAAGTCAGAATAATTCTTTACAGCATCGAAGACGCCGTAGCCAAGCCCAGCAAAACCGGCAGCCTGTACAGGAAGGCCGGCCATAGCCCCGGCAGCCATTCCGGACAGTTTGTCCTTCATGCCACCAATATCGCCGTTTTGTTTTACGTTGATAGCCACGGTATAGGCCTTTCCTTTGAGCCCGTTCAGCTCCGTCTTGACCTTCTGGATTTTCGCCGTGGCGTCGTCCTTAGCGCGGATAGTCGCTTCATAGATGCCACGGATGCCCTGGAAGGACCGTTTAGCACGGTCTGCCTGGCCGGCTGCTTTGACAGCCGCTGTACCGGCTTTTCCCATCCCGGCGGCGGCCGTATCCGAAGCGCTCCCTGTGCTTTTCAGGGTTTCCGTCAAGCCCTTGAAGCCGGACCTTGCTTTATTGACCTGCGCCGTAAACTGGTCCTTGAGTTCCAGCGTAGCGCTCAAAACATAGTTGCTCACAGCCTAACGGCCCCCTTTCTTCAATGGCAGCGTCGCTAAATCCAATTCACGCTGCTGCTCCAGGCAGACAGCCTCATAGCAGAAAATCTTTTCCAACCGGTTCAAGCCGAAAAAATAGTCCAATCGATGCCCACGGAGGACCATGGCGGCCGCCGTAGCCGCTTCCCAGTCCTCTTGGATTAGTTTTTTACGTCTTCATGGACCTTCGATTCGATGTCTTTCCCATAGCCGGACAGCTGGGAAATCTTACGGGCAATGGCCGGAATCTCGCCGGCGTCGAACAATTTGTCGATGATGTCCGTCGGTTCGACGCAGCCATAGGCCTGCTGCAGGGTGGCATCCCTCAAGTTCGGTTCGACGACGGTCTGCAAGATGCAGTATTCGTCGGAGCCGTCGGTGATGGCCATGATTTCGGCCATGAGGCCTTTCGTGATTTTCTTGACCGTCAGCTTGCCGACGCTGGTGTCGAGGTCAAAGGTTTCCTGCTTCTTCTGTGCGATTTTGTCTTTCTGGTTAATCAATTCCTGAATGCTAACTGCCATGGTATGGTCTCCTCCTATTCAACGGTTTCCGTAAATGCCGCGTCTTCCGGCGTGAAGCCGAAGGGGTATTCCTTTTCGATGACTTTCCCTTTTTCAAAATTCATGAGCGACAGTTTGTTGAACCAGACGTTATTAAGCGTGATGCGCTCTTTCTGGGCGTCAATCATATCCGGGTCTTCGACCAGGCCAACCAGCGTCGTACGCAGGTCATGGCCACTCTTCCAGTCTTCCAAGTATTTATTCAGATTCCTGTTGATGACGCTCTTGATTTTGAGCGTCCCCGTACCCTTGAGGGATACGATCTTACTGTCTACACTGTTCCCAATAAGCACATCTTCACGGTTCGGTTCGACGTCGACTTCGAACGATTCAATTTCAAAAATGAGTTCGCCTTCCCACCATAATTTCCCGTGGGAGCCGTTCCAGCGCCGGTTGCCGCGATATTTTACGTCATATTCGCTTCTTGCCATTTGTCAGGCCTCCTTACAGCGTGAAATCAATCTTCAAGTTTTCCACGGCATCCACGAAGCGGATGTCACCGACCAGGGCCAGTGTATCGCCGGTATTGTACTGGCGGATTTCCATGACCGACATGGTCGTCGGGTCATCACCATGGAGTTTTGCGTAATTGCTCTGCCAGGTCGTGTCGATGTCGACCGTATTAGGCGCATCGGCATCCAGCACATTGCCCTTGATTTCCGAGAAATAGACCAGGATGGCCGAAATGAAGAGCATTTTGTGGTTGTAGTCGTTGATGACCTTGCCAACGTAATACTTCTTGAAGGTATTGCGGATGTCGTCAGTGACCATGTCGATGCCTTCAATAATCTTGATCTTACGGAATTCTTCGCCTTTGTCCGTCGTGAAGGTTGTCAGGCTGTTGCAGGCGCGAGCAATCTTGACACCATCGCCGTCCTGTTCATCAATCAGGAGCAGTTCGCCTTTATCAATCAGCGTGTCGATATCTTCGTAGACCTCGACGCTTTCTACTTCCGTCAGCTTGAAGTACGTGGCACTGCGGTCCAGAGCCAGGCCAGCCAAAATGCCGGCAATACGGGCCGTATACTGTACTGCTGTATACGTCGTATAGACGGGATTGCCCAAACTGTCAGTATCAGTCCGTACCTTGATATTGTTTGTGCAGAAATTGACAACCCCCTCATGGTCTGCGGCCTGGTCGGACAATACGGCCTTGAAAGTTTTATGCTTGTTGCTGCGCTGTGTCTTAATCCAAGACGCCAGGTCATTCTGTTCCTGCGTCGTGGCAGTCGGAGCGCATAGCCAGTTCCATTTGATGTTTGCCAGCATCTTGAGGACATCGGCCTGGTCCTTCGTAGCACCATCGACATTAGTATTCGGCAGCGTGTAGACCAGGATGCGGAGCGGCGTACCGAGCAGACATTTCTTGATCAGGTCCACGTTTTCATCCGTAAGGCCTGTATCCGGGATGTCGGAAACGTCGCGGATAGTGTAATTATGGATTTCATCTTTGGTTTCGTTGTGCAGGATCATCGCTACAATACCGCGGGTACTGCGCTTGATAGCCGTCGTCCCCTTGGTACGGAAATTGATGATAATCTGCGGCATGCCGAACAATTCCTGTTCATTTGCCATATGCTATTCCCCTTCCGTTTGATTTAGCTTGTTGATTTCCAGTTCCAGGTGCTGGGCCATTTCATACTGGATGCGGCCGGCATCCTCGAAGTTGTCACGGAAATCAAGATTGAAAATGTAATGCAGGATGTCATCGACAATGGTCATCTCTGCGTCGAGAATCGTAATATGCCGGTCCTTGACGGCCAGAACAGGGCGGAAAACTTTGTCCAGGGCATCGGCTACCTCGAAGACAGCCGTGCGGCTCACGCGTCCCATTGCGTCTTTCGGGTGGATATAGGTAATGTCCACCTGAATCAACCGGTCGCTGAACAGGTCGTCCACGGTCGTGGCCGTCGGCATGAACTCGACATAAAAATAAGGTGCATCCGATTTCTCGACATTATCGAAATGCACCTTATAATCTTTGAAGTTTTGATTGAGTACGGCCACGATGGCCGCTTTTATATCGCGGAGCGTCATCATTCGTCCAACACCGCCTTTATGATGGTATCGGCATCATCCCGGAACGTCTTTTCCGCCTGCAGCATGCCACGATGGAGCATTTTGCTTCCCTTTACGAATCCTTTCCCACCACGGGTCCGGTGTCCGTATTCGACATGGGCGGCATATTGGACATTATTATAGATTTCCGCCTTGCCCTGTACCGCCCTGGACCGTTTCCAGCCGCCTTTCAGCCGCCCCGTGTCAACCGGGGTATTGTCCTGGACTTTTCCGCGTATTACTTCGCCTTCCTGGGCGACAAACTGGTTCATCTTTCGGGCTCCCTGTTCTTCGATTTTAGCTAATCGCTCATCGAAGGCGTCGAAGCCACCAAATTGCACCCCCATTACGCCTCATCCTCTCTTCGGACGCTGATTTCCTGATGGTCAGGATACTTGAAGGCCTTCGCCGCATTGAGCGTAAAGGTTTGCCCGACATGCACGATGACTAGGACATCGTTCGGCGAAATGTCGTATTCCGGATCAAGGCAGATGCGCAGGTCCGTCTTTGTGAAGAACTCCCGCGGATTCTGCCCGCTCTGCATCTCTTTGCCGTATTGCGTCAGATGGCACGGGAGTTCCTGGTAGACGGCCTGCATCGTATAATCATCAGCTCCGTCGTCGTCTTTCACAGCCTGCTGCCGGTATACGGTGACGCGGTCGGTATACATGTATTTGTTGAGCAGGCGCTTGCATCGTTTCCAGCTGATAGGACCACCCCCTAGAGACTCTTCGGGCGCCGATACAGGTTCAATTTAGGTTTGAGACGGTCGAAATCTTCTTCCCTGGGGTCCCCCGTCGAGGATACTTCCGACACGGCGAATTGATACGTCGTGTCGTTCTGGGTCAAGCTCTTCAAGGGAGCCCGGCCGCCGTCTTCGGCATCCTCCAGCCAGCGCGTCACCATATCCTCGGCCGTAAAGGCCAGAGCCTGTGGGAAATCTTCCCGGTTGCAGTAGTCCAGGACGTCATAGACGAATTTCCGGGCTAAGCGTTCGGCTTGGTATGTGTCTGTCGAGTTCTGCGTGACGGCATCGACGATTTTCTCGACCGCCTCATCGGGTGTGAGATAATTCATGGCTTATCCCTCCTCCCTCATCGGAGACTATTTGCCCGTGCCGCTGGTCGTGGTGGCTTTCGGAGTCAGGACCGCAAAAGCCGTTTCCTTGACCGGCAGGAATCCGAGGCGCATGGTGGCTTTGATGGCAACCATGTCGTTTTCTGGCAGGGACAGCGGTTTGTCATCTGCCATGGTAACCGTCGACAGGGTAGCTTCACGGAGCGTTTCATACTGAATCTGGTCGCGTAAGCCGATGAGCGAGTATTTCCAGTTGCCGGCGATGGCGCGGGCCTTCGTGGCATCCCAGGCACCGTTGCGGCAAAACTCAATTGGCTGAGCGTACAGCGTGGACTGGTCCACATCCTGTACATAGAGCTGGTTACCGTTGGCATCACGCAGTTTGCGCAGGGAGTTTTTCAGATCATAACCGGCAACGAAGCCATCAACGTCCAAGCCCTGGGCTTCAACCGAGGCCATCGTGTCGGAAATATCGAGGTCTAACGATTTGTTCGTGCCTTCGGCAACGGTCTGTTTGCCGGCAGTCGCTACCCCTAAGATATTTTTTGCAAACGGGCTGTTCGTACCGAACAAGCAGGCTGCGTCGATGGCCTTATAAAAGGCTTCGGCTACATAGGGCTTGATGGCCGAGAAGACGTCGATAGTCGTATCTTCCAGCTTTTCACGGCTGACCGGAATGATGACGCCGATTTTCTTGGCGACCAGTTCCGGGAAAATCCATTTAGCAACGGATGTCTGGATTCGTTCCGTTTCACCGACCCAGTATGCGCCAGGGCCCGAGACCATAACCGGGAATTTCTTCGTTTCCGATTCCATCGGCTGAACCGTGGACAGTCGCATGACGCTAGAACCGCGGACGACGTCCGCAATGATGTCGGATGCAATCGGGGTCGGCACGAAGCCGCTCAAATTGTCTTTCAAAAATAATTCGTCTGCCATATTGTATTCCCCCTCTTATCGTTTGGCCTGATTCTTGTAAATGGCTTCAAAGAAGCTGTTCTTGGCACTGCCACCGCCATTGCCGCCAACACCGGTGCCGCCGGCTTTCGGGGCCTTGCCTTTCAGCTTTTCATTGACGGCCGCTTCGACGGCCTTTTTGAACTGTTTATCAAAAGTCTTGATGCGGTCCATCGTCGATTCGTTGTCGTCGGCGATGAGGTAGTCCATGAATTCAACAGGAATCTTGCGGTCGGACAGGACCTTCACCATTTCGAGCTTCAGCTCTTTCCGGTTCAGTTCTTTTTCCTTGGCTTCTAATTCTTTCTTGATGGCTTCCTGCTCTTCCTTGGCCCGCTCTGTTTCGGACAATTTGGACAGCCGTTCGGCTTCCTTCTTGGCCTTGTCAGCCTTCTTCTGGTATTCCTTCTCCCAGCGGGCCTTAGCCTGGTTCACTGCATCATCAATCCGTTTTTGTACGTCCGCATCCTGCTCTTCTTGGGTCTTGGTTTTCGGGGCGTCCGGGGTGCCTTTCCCGCCCTTATCGCCTTCAGTGCTGTCTGCCGTATCGTCTGCGCCACCTTCGGTGCCGCCGTCGGCGAACCGCTGCAGGTCGAACTTGAATTCGTCTGCCATGTGTATCCCTCCTAAAATTGGCATAAAAAAAGCGCCTGATCACTCAGACGCTGAAAATATAAACTTGTTTAGGCGGCCCCGTCTTTCGTGGAGCCTTGTTGTACCAGTCTAAATGCATGGCAACCTCCTGCCCTGGGCATAAAAAAAGCACCTCGCCTTTTCTGAGCTCGATGCTTTAAGTGAAGATGTGAATTAAGCAGACTTCCCTTGTCGGTCTGTAAAAAACTTTTTCCAATGTGGGTTTTCATGGTCAAAAATTTCTTTTTCTTCTGTGGTAAGTTTTTGTGGATAATCCCGAAACAAATTATATTCTTTTTTTTTGTTAAAGCTGAATATCCATTCCCCAACAGCTTCGGTTTCTTTCCACCAAATCTTGTCATCACGTTCGTTTTTGTACCATACACTATTTGACATGGCCGCTTCCTCCCTTCATTTGTTGAGCTTCTTCCGTATTAATGTATCCTAAAACATCTTGAAACTCAAGGCTATCTCGCAACGATTCTATATCAATGAGTATAACATCCCCACCAACGGTTTTACGGCACCCAAATCGTTTTTTCAATGTATCATAGGTTGTTCCGTAAACATCAAAATCGTGCCATCCATTGGGGTATGAAGCAAAGTTCGATTGCAATTCAAGATATTGTAGCTTCTCGCCTGTATTTCGAATAACAGCAGCATGCTTCCCAGTTGCCATATAATATTTTTTCCCTTGAGGAATGGTTTCTAGCAACCTTATTGTCCCGTCTATTTCTTTCTTCACGCGTGTAACTGTCGCTTTGACGCCTTCTAAAGAACACATTTTCTTTATGTTACTATACATGGCAAATAGCTGTTGGCTGGCTCCGCCCCTAAAGTCTATAACATCAAGTCCGTTAATATTGCCTGCATATGCAAAAGCCAAGGACGAGCACGAACCAGCAGTCTCATCGCCGCCGCCTAGCCTTGCTATGATAGTATCATCATCTGGTTGTTGTTTCCATGGGCGGACTGCATTATAAGCAATATTCATCCCCTCTGCTTCGGCAATAATATACTTGTAATATTCAGAGCCTATTGTTGATTCCATTATACTATTTTTATGGGCAATATTCCACTCTCTAATTGTCATGCTCTTACGGACATATACGTTTTCCCACTCTTTATAAGTCATGTCAGCCGGCACATAATATGTCTTGCCCTTGTCATTTCTGGCAATGCGTGTCCCTGTTTTCTCCTTTTTCGGCCCGTATAGGCTTCCCGCAATGGTAGAGCGGCAGTTAGGATGAAGCGGCGGGGCTGTACTGCCCGGCTGATATTCGTCGATGGGATAAACATGTCCATCGTGGTCCCGGCAGGTTGCCGATGTCCGCCGGTCCAGCGTCGCCGAGAAGCGGTAATACTTCATTCCCGCTTCCTTGATGCTATCGAAGGCGGCCCGGTTCTCTGTAAAGTTCAGCTCCGTCCGGACCAGACGGCGGGCATTGCTCACACCGACGTCCATCCGGCGTGATACCAGCCGCGACAAGGTTTCTATATCCGTCCCCCGGTGTGTGGCCTGGGTAACGACGTCTTTGATGGTCTTGCCGAGCTGTGCATTATCCTTCCAAATGCGCTGGCTGTAGTTCTTACCGCTCCAAGGCGTCTTTAGGATAGATAACACTTGTTTATCATCCACGGCCGTTACAGCTGCCCTCAGGCCTATTTTCTGACCTATGTCGTATAGGCTGTGATAGTAGAAATCTTGGTAAACCGTCGGGAAATATTTGTCGATGGCGTCCTCGGCTTTTTTCGTCAAGTCGGCCAAGTGGACCAGGGTTTCCGTGTATAGCTTGTCCAGCCGGGTGATGCGGCTGCGCATGGCTAATACGTTCAGCTCCTGGAGGATGGCCTTGTCGCCGGTATCCTTATACTGCTTGAGGTAGTCCTCGATGTCCATACGCCAGACGCGATATTCGCTCCCCTGCAAGAGCTGCGACGCCTCGACATAAGTCAAGCCATTGTCATCAGCAAAGCGGGCATACAGGGCGTCTATATCCTTCTGAATATGGGCCAGCGCCTGGCGATAATAGGCGGCCAGTTCGGCTTCCAGCTCCTGGCGGCTTTTCCTATTCCACTGTTCCTCCAGCTCCGTCATCCGGCGGGCCCAGTACTCCTCGTTCGTCATTCGTTACATCACTCCCATAGGCATCCTGCCGGTCCGCCTCTTCGCGCTTGAGCTCATCCATTTCGGCGGCCGGGTCTGCGATGAAGGGCAACAGGGACAGCAGCCGTTTCTGCGACACAAGTCCATACAGCTCTTTAACAATATCGGCCTGTTCCTTGATGTCGGCCGGGATGTTGGCCGTGAAGGTAATCTCAATGTCCCGAAAGTCAATATCGGCCGCGCTTTTAGTCCGTAGCATATCGGCAATCAGTTCAATGCGCCGCTGCAGCCCTTTCCGGAAGGCGACTTCTTTCCGGCTGCGAATCTGTTCCATGCCAATCAGTTTGTACTTGATAGCCACGCCCGACGCATTGCCGGAAAAAGCTTCATCGCTCATGTCCGGCACGCTCGAAAACTTGTGGATGTCCTTTTCTAGGCGGCTCTTCATATTCTCGATATACGTGTCATTCAGGTTCTTGATGAGCCATTTGGCGTCGCCCGTATTGTCCAGCAGCAGTACTTTATTGCGCCGCATCTCCTGGACGTCTTCCCCTGTAGTCCCGCCCATCCCGGCCAGGCACAGGTACGCGTCCGTGAAGTCTTCCATGTCGTCCATGGTACAGCTCTGGGCCAGATTGTATGCGTCAATCTGTGTGATGACGCCTTCGAAGTCGCCTTGATGGAGCTGGTTGTTCGCATATTCGACAATGGGCACATCGCTGAAGAAATGCGGCTGCGGCGCGCTGATCAGGCGGAGCGTCCCCGAATCATACGAGTAATTCGTCACCGTGCTGTCATCGTAGACGTCGACGTACTCCTGATAGGTCGCACCGTCCAAGTCGTATACCCGGTAGTGCCGGATGCCCAGCATGACATTCTCTTCCAGCGATGCGTCGCAGACCAAGATGACTTCTTCGGACGGGATACGGCGGAATCGGATGTTTGCGTCGGCATCCATATACAGCAGTTCGTAGCCGTCGCCGGTAATGCTGGCTTCTTCGGCCAGTTCCATGTTGTGTGCGGGCTCATCGTTGTATTTAAAGACGTCCTGGAGTGCCTGAACTTCGTCCCCATTTCCGGCAAAGGAGGCATAGGCGACCGGTTTGCCGATGAAGAAGCCCGTATCCATATCTGAGATATATTTGCAGAAATTGGCCACGACCTTGTTATTCGGTGCACCATGATTCCGCGCCTCTTTATTCAGGATGTCGTGCTGTCCCGCATAGTAGCCCTTTAGCTTGAGACAGTGATTATAATACCTGTCATGCCGCAAGCAAATCCGGGCCAGGTCCTGCACGGACAGCGCGGTCTTTGTCGTCTGAATCCTCATAATCCAAAATCTCCTCTCCGCAATGCTGGAACGGCTGAGCGGCGCATGACATCATCCATGGCATACCGCGTAGCATCCAGCGCGTGGTTGTCTTTATCCGGATAGGCACTGATGAACTGCCCCTGCCGGTTCCGCTCGTACTCATACGTCACGAACTCCCGGTACGTGTTCGGGCAACGTCTTTTATCGATGTAGATATGGGCCCGGTCCTGGAGCCACTTGATGCCGTGTTCGACACTGTCGCGGCTCTTCTTGGCTCCGCCTACATGAAGGCCCATGTTCCGCATCTCCTGTATCGACTTCGGTTCGGCTGAATCAGCGATGATACGGCCGGATCCGGCCTTCTGCTGTATCAGTTCGGCGGCCCGGCTATTGGTCAGCTTCTGCTGATAGATTTCATCGAAGATGTATAGATCTTCTTTTTTTGCATCGTAGTGCATCGATACGAAGGCCAGCGGGTCAATAGAAAAGCCGAAGTCCAGGCCGTAGTACAACCTGTCAAAATTTCCAACAAGTTCATCGCTCATGGCCATGTCTTCGACATTCTCAAAGACAGCGCCGCCGGTGCCTGTGACTTCGCCGAGATACTCATGACGATAGGCCCGTTCGTTCTTAGCCTTGAGCTTTTCCGCTTCGGCCAGGAACTGAGGCCCCAGCCAGTCTTCCGGCACGGTCAAATAGGTCGAGTGGTGAACCAGCCGGTCTGGATCATCCACAAGAATTTCCTCATTGACCCAGTTGTTCCGGCTCTTCGGCGGGTTATACGTTCCGAATACTTGATAGGACGGGCCGCCGCGCAGGAGAGACTGCAACACGTTGCGAATCTCTTCCATGCCGCTGAACTGGTCCAATTCTTCGAACCACACGATGCCAACATAGCCAAAGGGCAGTTTGATGGATTTGACTTTTGCCGGGTCATCCAGCCCAAAGAAAAGGATTTTCTGCCCCGTCTTCTTGTACGTGATTTCCGGCGGCGACAATTTGACGCGGAACTTGTCCAGGACGCCCAATTGCTCCAGCCCCCAGACAATCTGAGGCAATACGCTATTCTTGATAGTGTTGCCGACCTTCCGGATGACAACGGCATGGACATTCGGGTCTTCCATCACCGATACGGGGATGCGGATGCCGCCCACAAACGATGACTTAGCACTGCCACGGCCACCGGCCAGCATATAAAAGGTATGCTGATGGTTTTCTACATCAAAAAAAACCTCATCGAACGATGGGGCGATTAAGTCAGCTATGTTGATTTTCGTCTTCCGGTTTTCGTGAAAATTCAAAAGTAATCATCTCCTCACCCGTATGAGTGCTCAGATCTGCAACTTCAGCTTTGAGCTTTTCATTACGAAGCTCCTGTTCTTCTTGCATCAGCTTTGTCGGATATCGTTTAAGTAACAATTCCGCAGCCTTCAGCCGTTCACGTGCACCAATCTGTTTTTGCATGATGCGGGCTTTGGAACCTCCGTCTCCGGTCCCTTCTACGACGATACATTCTTCCTGTATCTCACCGCGCATAGCCGCCGTTAGGTGTTGCATGACCTCTTCAGGAGTAGCTGTCTTTGCCGATTCCATTGCATCCAACCGTGCCTGAATGGCCTGGCGAATGTTAGGTTTTGTTAGGTTTTCCGCGCCAACAAACCGCGCAGTTTTTTCGCTGTATCCGGCTTTCCTTGCTGCTTCTGTAGCATTGCCGGTTTCAATATATGCGTCAATAAATCTGCGCTGTTTTAACGTCAATTTCGCCATGTCACATACTCACCACCATCCTCTTTTAAGACATGAAAAAAGCACCCACATCGTGAGTGCTCGAAATCAGGGTATTAGTCCAACTTTTGTGGTTGAGCTAAATCCGAAATTAATTATTAAATTATGCAAACACAAGCCTTTGAGAGACGTCATTATATGTTTCTCTATACATCGTAACATCTTCTTGTTCGTTATTATTTTCATCGCCTATACATAAGCGCTGTTTTTTTTGGCGTACGGCTAATCGAGCAGAGAATATTGCCAATACCTGGGGAAATATCAATACCATCTGCCAAGCAATGTAAAATCTTGATAAGAGATTCTTTTCTTTACAAAATACCATAAATAAAACAGGTATAATCAAAAAATGAAGAAAAGGCAACACTAAAGCAATTTTTACTCTACCATCCAACACTCTGCTTTGATTCAATCTAAAAATAATAGACATGACTATCCCAACATATACTGAAATTACCGTTACGATTGTCAGCATAATCATATTACTCACGCCTTTCTACGGCAATGTCATCTTTTGCAAACCAACTACTTCCCCATTCAAAAGCATATGCAATAGGCAATATAATTGCAATCGCATATATAAAAGATTCACTTCCCCAAATTGGAATCTGATTAGTTGATTTCACTAAAGAAATAACACATCCACCATCAGTACTAACCAAGGCTGCAACTCCAATTAGACCAGCAATAGCTATCAAACCTATGACTGCAACAATAATTATAACTATTGTGCTATATACCTGCCTTACAGTACTATATGCTTTTATACTGACTGCATACAACAACTGAGAAATGGCAAAAACTGCTAACGTATTAAAAAATGCCTTACCATTCTCCGTATTCGTCCACAAGATTAATAATGACAGCCAAGTAGCTACAATTCGTAATATCAGAATTTTACTAGCTTCATACAATCCATATTTAGGAGCAAGAACTTTATCACATTCATTTTGAGTACTGTCATTCAATTTACTTTAGCCCCCCTATTTATTTTTATTATAAATTAAACCTTGCAAAAAGGCAAGATTTATAATATAGGGGAGATTTTTTTGTAAAAAAAGGGACCAGCTGCCATGTCCATCCATCTCAAACACGTGCAACTAAGTCCCTATCCGTATGTATTTGGCGGAAATGGATGGATTCGAACCATCGGGACGAGACCGCCTCGTCCGGCTCCTTAGCGGGGAGCTGCCTTTAGCCAACTCGGCCACATTTCCATGGCTGGCAGGAACGGAAGGGCTCGAACCTTCAACAAATGGTTTTGGAGACCACTACTCTACCAGTTGAGTTACGTCCCTACGATAGATACGCCCAAAAAGGAGAGGGCGGAGGCTGGACTCGAACCAGCAACATAGGAGGCCCCTTGGCTCTGCCATTGAGCTACTCCGCCGTATAGCAGCACATGGACAGTGCCGTGATGACTATCCATGTACCGCAAGGAGGCGCGTATCTGGTGACAGTGTGTGGGATGCGCAAGGGCAGCTAATGGACTGGTGCGTGACACGAGCCCCTCGCGTCATCCCCAACTCTCACGCTATTATCGTACCACGTCCGACCAACTTTTTCCGTATTCAAATATATTTTTTTCTGCGCGATTCTGTCAAAAAAACGACACGAAAAAAAAGTTATCCACAATTTCCATCACGGTCGTCTCTCTTCGCTTCGCTGCCGTCAATAAATACTAGGCTCATCTGCATCGGGATGGATTCTTCGCCAAACATGGCTCCAGTCAGCCGCCGCAGTGCCTTCTTGGCTTCCGTCCGGCAGTAGGTCACGCTGGCACCGGCATAACGGGCCGTGCTTTCCCAGGACGAGCCGTCGATATACCTGGCTCGGATGATCCGATAGTCAACGGGATTCGTCACTTTCATCGCATCCAGGGACCGGTCCAGCTTGCGGACCTTCGGCAGCACTTCCAGAAGGTCCTGATAGCTGTCTTCGAGACGCTTTTCCAAGTCCTCCTGTTTAAAATACGCCCGTTCCTGCGGGCTGGCCCCATCTCCGCCGCCACAACCGCCAGCAGGAGACAGGTTGGGGACCTTAGGGACGGCCGAGAGCTTCAGCATCTCTTTATAGTCTTCGATTTCCGCCTCAACGTTCGCCACATATTGCTTGAATTCATTATAACGGTTCAGATATTCCTTCACTAATACGGTGTAGTCGTTGTGATACATGATAACCTCCTTCGTAAACGTGAACAGCAGACAGGCTTTATTAGCCTGTCCGCTATGAATCAGTGTTAAAGCCTCCTATTTATTTACGCACAATAAGTTTATCGCAAGGGCCACCCAAAATGTTATGCAGGCCCCGTAGAGCGAATATTTAATAATATCCCGCACTTCTTATCGCCTCCTCCCGTGAACTTTCTTACATGTGTAATGTATCCGCTTCCGGATCTTGAATATCTGATCGACTTGGTAAGTCTCGATGTCAGATTCCAGCCGCTTGTCCGGCGCTTTCGCCTTTTTCTGGGTGTAGTGCTGGCGCTCCTCCTCTGTCATCTGCCGGCAATGTACCGGGCCAGGTTTATACCAGTTTTCCATCATCCCACCACCTTACCTGAAAATCATGATGAGCATCGTCACGAAAGCCGCCATGCATACGATGACGTAAATGATGAGCCCAATCCATACCTTTCGTTTCGTCATGCTATCACGCTCCTATTTCTCAGCTTTCTGTTCTAGCAGTTCCGGGTTTTCGTACGCATTGCCGATGACTTTAACCCGTCCGCCGTCATTAAGAATCATGTCCAGGTCAAAATCGACGAAAGGATATTGTTCTTTTTCTATGCATCGCGCGAGCAGTATCCCCGCTTCGTCGTCGATGACAAACCGCTTCGTTAGATCTTTATGTGTGGTTTCGACAATGTCGCCTTCGTAGATCTTCACACTATTACGACTGTCGTCATAATATGTTGTCCACGGCATGAGTACTACTTCATCGAATCTCGATGAAATGATTTCCTCTTTAGCTCTCCCTTTGACTCGGCGCTTCCGGAAGTCGATTTCCGATACGTGCATCATGACTTTCTTTTCAATGTGCCACGCTCGGTAATCAAGCCACTTGGTGTTCATTATTCTTCTCCTTTCCCTCATCTCATTATTCTCGTAACGTCTTCAGCAGCTCTATAGCTCTTTCCCGCCGTTTCATCATTCTGCCTACATTCGCTCGCGCCTGTGCTCTCGTTTTAAAACAATTTCCCATAGCCGCCTTCAATATGCCAGCATCCGATCCGATAAAATAAGTGCCACAAACGCTTCCGTCCCCATCCACGTAGTAGTATGCTTGACCAGCATATGGGATGAAGGGCTTCCTCATATCTTGAGCCGCTCTTTCGATAGCCAGTTTAATGCCGATTTCCGGATTAAAAGCATCGTCCGGATGGCACTTCGCCACGCCAACATATGTCGTGTCATTGTCGACAAACGTTACTTTGATTTTCCCGCTGGGATACCATTTTATCGAGTTGTTCATGCTTATCGGGAGGCCGGCTTTTTCAGCTTCACGCATAAAGATTTTGTTGATGTATTCCTGAAAATCCGTGCTGTCTTTCAATGTAATGTCAAACTTCTTTACGGCCATCTTGGCCGTTTCATCACTAATCATGTTATCCTCCTTGATTCCGCTTCAAAACCCGCGTCCGTGGCGAGCGTCGAAGTCTGGGCTTATGTCCATAGCATGGGATGCCTTTCGGTTTACATTCCCGGTCATCGGCACAGACCGGGGCCAGGTTCCCAGCCGGTGTCACCACATAGTGTATGTGGCGCCCGGCCAGGTTCCGATGGCAGTAGTAGCATCTGCCCATGACAGCCTCTTATTTCCCGTTGACTAAATCTTTGAGCTGTTTTCCCGCTTTGAAAGCCGGGGCCTTGGAAGCTTCAATCTGGATCGGTTCGTTGTTGCGCGGGTTGCGGCCTTCACGGGCTTTGCGCTGACGGACTTCAAACGTGCCGAAGCCGATGATCTGGATTTTATCGCCCTGGGCGAGGCCTTCGCTGATGACGTTGAAAACAGCTTTTACAGCTTTTTCAGCATCTTTTTTGGTAATTTCTGCTTCCGTTGCTACTTTGGCGATTAATTCTGTTTTGTTCATGTTACTAGGTCCTCCTTTGAATCGTTAATTATTTTGACTTCTTTCTAAGCTTTGGATGTAATTCGTTGAGTTTGTCGTCCGGCATAGGAATGACTTTGATTTCGGCGCGCGGCCATTCAGGGTCAACGCCTGCGATGCAGCTGTAGGCCACATCGGCAATATAGCCATCGTCCTCTACGATGCCGGCTTTCTCTAAAATGTCAGCCGTCGCTTGGACCAGCCCGAACAGATCAGGCCAGCCTTTGCGGTTCGGCATGTAGTATTCGACGTTCATCCGGGCCGCGCAAGCAATCGTGCGGAAACTCCTCGGCTTCTGTGTCATTAGCTGGCACAGGGCCATTTTTTCATAATCACGATACTGCTTTGACTGGATGAGTCCATAGCGGGTCTTAGTCATGCTGTTTTTCTTTGTCATCGGGCGGCCGTCGATCGTAAATCGGTAAATCATTTGTTCAATCACACCATTCCTTTCTATAGCATTTTCTTGAAAAGGCTTTCAAAAATCGGGACGGGAATACTATTGCCTGCTTGACGGTAAAGGGTCCTCCGGCTATTAACCTGAGCGGCTGCATCAAAGTCGATATCGCTGTAACCTTGAAGCCGCCAGCATTCACGCTCAGTCAAATACCTATAATTTCCGTTTCCTATTGGCAGGCATCCGCATCCCGGCGCTCTGTCCGGTCGTTCTGTAATCGTCCAACAGTAATCATGGATAATAGGAAGTCTCCTGACAGTTCCTGTCTTCCCGATTGCCCTAAGCATTGATGGAGCTTTAACCCGGTAATAATCATCAACAGGGCCTCTTTCCAGAAAAGCCCTGATATTGGCCATTGGCTTTCTTTTCAGATGGGTAAAATCAAATTCTTTGCCACCCAAAATAGACACCGTGAAAATCCGTTTCCTGGCTTGTGGAAGCCCGAAATCCCGGGCATCCAGCAGAGCATAGGAGCTTATATACCCCATTTGTTCCAATTCAGACATGTACCATTCATGGTTATGCACCATATAGCGGCTTCTTACGTTTTTCACGTTCTCCCATATGATGATTCTTGGCTTCCATAGTCCCATATTTCTAACGATGCTAATGGTTTCCCACATGAGTGACGATCGAGTGCCACTCCCTGGGTCTGCCCCTTTTTGACGACCTGCAATACTGAAATCCTGGCAAGGGCTTCCGTGAATCAAGATATCCGGCTTCAAGTTCCACCCCCTAACGTCTTGTGTTTTATACGGAAGCTCGTTTTTGAACATCGCATTGTAGCTGCGCACTGCTTTTTCGTCGATTTCCACGTAATCTATCGCTTTTACTGGAATTCCCATGTTTCGTAATGCCACTCTCGGACTACCGATACCGCCGAATAGCTCCAAAATTTTCAACAATTAAATCACCTTCATTTAGTGTCTCCTAGAACGGGATTTCTTCATCTTCCGCGGCGGCCCCCATGTCATCAAAGGATTCGCCCGGCGCGGCCGCTTTGACGGCTTTCGGCACTGTTCCTACATAATTCGCTGTGACTTCACTGTAATAGTGCTTGGTGCCGTCCTTTTCATACGAATTCGTCGTGAAGCGGCCCATCACTACTACCCGGTCGCCTTTCAAGAGGCTCTGCGCCAGATCCGATGCCGGCGGCCAGCAGGTCACCGGCACGAATGACGTCATTTCTTTCGCCTGGCCGTCCTTCCCTTTGTAGGTTTCGGAGCAGGCCACCGTCATCCGGACGATGGTCTTGCCGGTCCGGGTCACGCTGACTTTCGGGTCGCGGGCAAGATTGCCCATGAGTTGTACATTGTTCATTTTTTCATTCCTCCTACCAACTGATAAGGATTTCTTGCGAATTAATGGCTACTTTATAGCCCATGCCGTCGATTGACTGCGCAACGGCAGCATCGACAGCGTCATCGCCGCTTTTTTCAATCGCGGCATAGTTCTTCCCGTCATGGCAGGCTTTATCTATTACGGCCCGTATGCGGTTCATACTCATATCAATCAATCGGGTTCCCTCCTTATTTCAATTTGCTAATTTCTTCCAGGGCCTTCACGACGTCGTCAACTTCCAGGTTCTCCAGGACGTAGCTTGTAATCGGCGTATCAAACGTGATATCCCAGTAACTAGGGTAAAGGCGGTTTCGTTTGATTACCTCCAGTTTATACAGCCCTTGCGGGCCGCGGATGACTATGCCCCCGTAGCCATTCTCAAAGTGGAATTCAGAGGCTTTCGCAAATTCGTCCCACGGCGTAAATTTACCGAACTTCATGCTATCGCCTCATTTTTCTTTCTTGGTTTCCCGGTTATCTCGTTGAGTCCCCACTTAGGCCCCAGGTCAACCCGGCCATATTTCTTTTCATATTCTTTCAGCATGTCACAGCGCACGTTGAGCTCGTAGCGGATAGATGCCATAAACTGCCAGATAGTCACGCCATATGTCTTTGTGTCTAGCATGATTTCTGCGTAGTCATAGAGGCGCTTTTCCAGCCGATGCACCTCCGCCGCTTTGAATCCATAGTTGTTGCACAGAACATACAACATATTAATCACAGTGTCTGTCAGTACCTGATAGAGGGCATTGCGCAGCCGCTTGTTGTCAATCTTATCTGCGCCTATGACGGCCATTACTTTCTTTACGAAATTACGGTCCATACGGCCCCGGTTATACCCGTTGCGGGATACCTGCGATTCATATGACGCGCTATAGGGTAAATCGTTCCACAGATGGAAGATTTGCTCCACGCGGACTTTTCCGAACTGGAATTCGTCGTGCAGGGCCATGAAGAGCAGTGCTGCTACCGCTTCCGCCGAGGCATCCCCGGCAATCAGTGCGCGTTCTTTTTCCTTGCGTTTCTGTGTGAACATCCTAATCACCGTCCTCGAAAATGTAGTCTCTGATGTCGGCCATTTCCGGATCATCCAGGATGTCGGCCGTCGGGGCCGGTTCCGAGTCCGCCTTCACCGTTTTCTTGGGGCGTCCTTTTTTCGTATTTTCCGTTTTAACGGCCGTTCGGACTTCATGGCTATGATTTATCGTAAGGCTGTGTAAAAACGTCGTCAGCTCGACGTCACTGCCTTTTATGTCGATTTTGATTTCCATCTTTCTCTCTCCTTTTTGATTTTCCTACGCCAGCAGCCAACGCAGGCAGTCATGCAGCGTTTCCTTGGTTTCTTTTTCAAACTGCCCCTGCCGGTTGTCGGCAACGATGTATTTCGTCCCATCGAATGCTATGAACTGTGCCCTGGGGATATATTGCCCGTTGTCCCGTCGCCATTCTAGCGCTGGGATTTCCGCAGCCGTCACTAAAAGGACATTGTTCAAACGGTCCAGGTATTCCGCCATGGCCTGGCGTAGCCAGATAACGTTACAAGTTATTTTTTCACAAGTCATTTCTTCCACGCTCCTATTCATTCCAGCCATCAGCGGCTGCGTCCTCGGATTCTTCAAGCGGGCCGTGTGCCCGGCAATCTGGGCAGTACACGGTATACATGATCTGTATTTGTCCCCCCCCCTAGTGAACCGCATCCGCTGCACTAAGACATCCTGACAGCCGCAAAACGGGCAATCGTCCAGCCTCCTTGTCTTCGGAACGAGGTTCCCGCTGATGAGGCCGCCTAATACGGTATCCGGGTCGATGCAAGCATCGGACTTCGGAGTTGCCAAGAGCTGCCATCCGCTACGGTCCAGCTTGAAGACAGCGGCGGCCACATGGTTCCCTTCCTGGTCATAGACCTGGAACTGCTTATTGATTCCTACGCCGAGCTCTTGCGCGACGTTTTCTAAAATGCTCATAATTCTCTCCTTTTCTGCCGTTATTCCGGCATTTTCAGCCGGGCGTCCAAGTTATTTGTCAATTCTTTCACGCCGGCCAGGCCGGCATCGGCCAGGTACTTCTGATGGACTGGGACGCCGGAAGCGGCAAATTCTTTCACTTCTTCGACGTGGGCCGCTTCCGATTCATAAGCTTTGCGGAACTGGGCCCGCAGAATCGCAGTGTCATCCGTCGGCGTCTGGCAGATTTCTTTCCAGCCGAACCGGTCGACGACGCGCTGCGTCACCGGGTCGTCGAATTCCGGGACGCCGGTATAGCCGACGGCGGCAATGGCCTTCTGGACCTTGCCCCAGGCTGTGGCGCTGTCGATGGGCTTGGTTCCCATGGCCAGCGTAGCCACTTTTTCCGAGGCTCGCCGGATTTCGGCGATGGTGGGCAAAAAATCGCAATGGTTGATGCAGTATTTGACCCCGGCCGACAAGGCCGCCGGCGAGATGCCTTTGAGCATCTCTACATAAAACCTCAAACGTTCTTCTGGCATATCATTTCGATACGCCAGTTGCAAAGCCCCAATCGCTCTCAGGGTCGCTTCCTCTGCTGTCATCTTTCTTCTCTCCTTCTTGGGCTTGGTATTCCGCCATCAGGCGGTTCACGACGTCAATCGCTTCCTTCTTACTGTTGCGGGGCGTCGGCTGTGGCCGGGCTGTGTTTTCATCGTCATAGCCTCCAGCCTGCCAGCTTTTCAGGATGCCGTGGATGTATGCCAGACTCCTTTTATTACGGGTAACGGCTCTGTCGATGGCCTTTATAACAGCGTCGCTGCCAAAATCTTCAATCATGGCTTTGAGCTTTTCTAGATCCATCTCCCCGGGCATGGGGTAGATGTTTTTTCTGTAAGCAGTGATGACGTCTTTCAAGCCGTCGTCGGATGCTCCAGTTTCTTTCTTCCTACTTTCTACTTTCTTCTCTCTATTCTCTTTACTCTTATCTCTATACTCTATACTCTTATCTCTAATCTCTACGTTACTTTGTAACGCCTTATTCGTTACATCTCCGTTACTTTGTAACGCCTTTTTCTTCTTGCGATACTTGCGAACGCGGGCAGCTGATTCTGATTCGCTGCCAACCATATTCTTGACTTCTGGCATGACGGGTATCCCGCCCTGTGTTTCTTCGATAAGTCCTAAATGCTTAAAAAGGGATAATGCGACATTGACAGTATCAATGTCAAAGCCTGTCTTCTGGGAAATTTTTTTCGGCTCGTAAGGGATCGTCATATCTCCAATGGTTCTGATGAGCTCTCCCGATGTATTCGCCGTCAACAAGCACATTTTTAAGTACAGGACAATATAAGCGCTCCCGTTTTCCTGTTCCATTAGCCAGTCTATGGTTTCCTGCTGGAAGAAATTTTCTCGTAGCTTAATCCAATAGAAACGTTTATTTTCTGTGCTCATAGTTACCTCATATGCGGGGCAGCGGCTTTACCCGTTGCCCCATCATTCTTTTACATATCGAGTGATGCTTCAAGGATGGCATCGTCCTGCTTTTCCTGGGCTGCCTTGTCCGTTTTGACTTCTCCCGTGGTCAGGTCGACGTTGTCGGGTACTGGTTCGGCCTGAATGTCCGTGTAGTTTGTTTCGTCTCGGACATCGACCATATCTTTGCTGATTTCGGTCTTGATAGTTCCGTCGGCTGTGATACCACGGATGAACTCCGTCGTCAGCGGCGCGTATTTCAGCGCCTTCTTGATGACGGTTTTCTTTGCCATTTCGTCAAAATTTGACTTCCATGGCGAGAAGCCTTTTCCGTAGCTTTGGCTGTATTTCCGGGCATGGGCTTCGACATCTTCCTTGCTCATGATTTCAAAGCCGGAAATGCCGTCTTTATCCTTCCATAATCCATAGTACGCGATGACCGGGCCGCGGTCCTTGAATACCGGTTTATGGACCAGCTTCGGCTCTAAGCCGTATTCGACATCAAATTCGTCGTTTTCATGGACTTCATGAGCTTGGACATACAGCCCACTTCGATGGGCCAGGGAGATCATGCCCTTGTACCCTACCTGGAACTGGCATTCCAGGGTACCGTGGTTCATGAAGGGGATGAGATAGGCTTCCCCTAATGGGGTGTTCGGTTCCAGACCAAGTTGCGCGGCCTGCATCATAGCGCCCAGGAAAGACTTGGGCGTACAGGATGCCAGTTTCGGCGTGTTGCTCATAGCCGTAAGGACCATACGTGCGAATCGTTCGCCTGTGATGACGGAGGGAAGGGCCGCTTCAATCTGCCCTTTCATCGAAATAATAAGATCCTGCATGTTCTTCATCGGCGATGCTGCCGCCGGGGCCACTTTTTTGGCAGCGGCCAGGCCTCCTTTTGTAGTTGCCATTACAATATCTCCTTTCAATTCATACCAGGAACCGCCGCGTCGGCTTGCCCTGCTTCATGCAAGCTTCGTAGACGTCCGGAAATTCCTTCTTTAACTTCTTCGTGTCGACGGTGATGCGCCCTTTTTGGTTCTTCCAAGTGACTTTGCGGTCGCCGATGGTGGCAATCTCATCGTCCCCCATGAAGCATTTGATAATGTTCTCCTGGGTCGTGATGACGTCGTCGAGGCGTTTCCGTTCGGCCTTGGCATTGTCGATAAGGGCCAGGGCGTCGGCCGCTTCCTGGGGAAGCTCTACCGGCTCTGTCTGGCCGCCGGGATATTGGCTTTGAATGGCCTCTGTCGTCGAGCGGCTCCCGTCAATAGGCGGCGGAGTCATCGTTTGAACCATATTCCAGAATTCTTCTTCTTTTTGAGCTAGGTAATCAATGTCGTCGTCATTACGGGGGATGCACTTATAATCGTAATGCTGTCCCCCAATGAGTACGGCAATGTACCATATTGGCAGGCCGGTGACCATCATGTAATGCTGGCATTGCCAGTAGTACGCGTTCGGAAGCCCGTCATCTTCCCAAGCCTTGACATTAAAGGCATTGGTCGTCTTGCATTCCAACCCCGCTTTTTCGCCGATGACCAGGCGGTCGACGTTGGCAAAGAGCCAGGGAGTTTGCGTACTCTGCATCATGCCACAGCGGCGAACCCGTTTCCCGGTCCGCTTGGTGAATTCCCTGGCGACGATGTCCTCTAGGGTTGTCCCCCAATAGACCGGGTCCGTGCCGCTGATGTCTTCCGGAACCAGCTGGCCCGTCTTTTCAAGCCATAAGGCATACGGACTTTTCCAAGGGTTGTCGCCGACGATCGTGCCGGCATCGCTGCCCCCGATTCCTTGATTTCTCATATCAAGCCAGGCGGCGCGGTTTTCGCCTTCCTGAACCGTCATAATTAACTTAGCCTTCATTTTTGTCACCATCCTCTACCATATCTGTCATAAGGCGGAATAAATCATCAAGCGCCATGTTTGAACCTTTTGATACTTTTCTCCACGCTTCAAAAAGCATATGGTCAATGATTGTCGCATTGCCGTTCAAAGCAGTATAAAGCTGGTTGCTGTCCTTTGGGTGCGCTAGGACTACGATGTCAGCGTCTAGGCCATTAGTGAATTGTTCAATTTTTTTGTTGGATGTCATCTGTTTTCATTTTCAAGCCTCCATAAATGTGCTATAATATAAGTGTTATCTTTTTTTCAAACCTTCCTGGGTTTGGGGCCTCGCGGCTTTGCCGTGGGGCCCTTTTTTTGTCTTAAAAGCGAATGACCAGTCGCTGACCAGGCTTTAATGTCGGGTTCGGCCCCAAGTCGTTGTTGACTTGGAGCTGGTAGATGACCTCCCGGATATCCTGGCCGGTCTTGTCAGCTACTGGCCCGGCGATTTCCCACAGCGTTTCATCTTTGTTGACGACGTGGATGATGGCCGTATCAGCGGCAACCGTTTCGGCCTGGGACCAGGGAGTCGCACTGCCGAGGTACAGCCCGATACCGAAGGCGGCCATGATGGCCAGCCCCGCTCGGATCATCCGGAAGCGCGGTTTACGCGTTGGCTCATTCGGCCCCTGCTCGTAAATCTTCATTGTCTTCATGGTTTCTTCCACCTCCTTCCACGAAGTTGATTAATTGATTTTTGGTGCATCGCACTGTGCGGCCATACCGGAATCCGATTTCATGAATGATTCCGTAAGCCTGGTTCATGCCAATCCGCAAGAATTCGGCGATGTCTTTTGCCGTTAAAATCGGGGGTAACCCCTTATAAATATCTTCATTCATATTTAGTCCCTCCTTTATTTCTTTCCCCCTCCGTTGAACCATGCTATGATGAGTACGGAAGGAGGTGATTACGATGACCGAGGAAGAATTAAAGAAAATTTTTGTTGAAGCACAAGCAGAGATAATGGCTTCGTATGATGAATCAAAAGTTAAAGCGATATTATTGAATGCATCCGGAAAAACTTCGCTTGAATCCACTATCCTCGGAGCGTTTCAATTAAGTGCTAAGCTAAATCAAGAATTGCTCTTCAAGGTGCTCTCTAAGGCTTTATGCAAATGATTAGCTAATTGTTCAATGGATTCGCAAGAAAGGTCATCAAGTGCCAGCTTGGTGGCCTTTTCTTCGACATCATCCTGCCAAGTTCCCGGAATAACACGAGATAAAGGCAACTTGATAACACGAATAGTTGCGATTTCTTTTGTTTTTTCTTCGACAAGATGTTCAATAGGGCCAGCATACGATTCCGCTATACTTTCATAAAGGAACAACATGCTATCAGAGATACTACGTGATAAGCTCCCTTCCAGGTCCATTACGTAGTATTTTTGTTTGTTTAAATCAATACTTAATACGTAAACCGTCCCGCTTTTTTCTTTTTTCATGCTACGCGCCTCCTTAGTGCCCCGCTTCCTGGTCTTCCCGTTCAATCATGGGAAGAACTCCATGCTTCTTGAGGAGCTGATACAGGAAGAGGCGTCCTTTCTGTGTCCATTCGGTCTGCATCTTACAGTCCGGACGGCCGTCGCTGTGCTTGAAGTCGAAGGTCTTGCTATGGGTATAGCCTTTAGCCTGGTACTTGGCGTACAGGAACCATTGCGACCCCATCCGGTAGATGACCCGGAGTTCATGGAGTTTCTGATTCAGTGCCTTGGTGCTCATGCCATAGTCCTTGGCGATTGCTGTCGTCGGCACCGTCCCTTTACTGGAAAGGATACGGTCGGTATAATCGGCTTTCGGTTTCAGCTCACCGATAACCTGTTTTGCACTGGCGGCTTCCAGCTCAGCGTTCTTTCGGGCTTCCCGTTCGGCTTTCAGCTCCGTGGCCAGTTTGATAATCGTATCCGGATTCAGCAGGGCTTCCTCGACCTTTTCCGGCGTCATGTATGCACCGTGTTTACGGATTGCCGGTAGGACTTCGCTCGTGACCCAGTGCTTAAACTTTTTGGCTGTCGGAAGCTTAGAGCTCATTACTAAGCTGTATAAGCCAGATTCGTTGATGAGCGTGGCCTTGCTTTTGTAGTTGGAACCACTCCCCTGAATCAGGGTACTGGTTTTATCTTCGGGATCTATGTGATTCGCTACAGCATTTTCCGGTTTTGCATAGCCTAGTGCCATTGCCACATCTTTAGCGACAAACCATGGATCACCGTCTATCGTTACTGTTCTTACCTGTCCAAATTCTGGACTTTTGAAAATCTGTAGTTCGTTCATTGCTGTGTTCTCCTTTCTTTGCGTTTTGCAAAGTTTAGCGATAAAAAAATAGTTGTAGGGCTAACTTTCGCCCTTTTGGCGATTTTCATGCCATTTTCAAAGGACATGCGTCGTTTCCCATTGATTAACAAGCTTACCTGCGATTCTGAAAGGTTTAAGAGCTTGGAAAGACTTCTTTGCGTAATTCCTTTCTCTTCCAGAATTTCCTGCAAAGTCTGCTCTTTTTTCATCATCTCACCTCCTAACTTTGCGTTTCGCAATGTCTGATTGTAGTATAGTCTATACTTTGCATATTGTCAAGTATTTTTACACAATTATTTGACAATATGCAAAGTTTTGTTTTTTTATCGTTGTGCTTTGCTATTTGTAAAGTTATAATTTAAATAAATATTACACATTGTAAAGGAGGATACTTGTATGAGTTTTGGCGCAAAACTAAAAAAATGTAGAAAAGATAGGTCCTTAAGTCAAAAGGAATTCGGGCAAAAAATAGGGGTTGCCGAATCAACGGTATCCCTATATGAATCAAATAAGCGATTCCCTGATGCCGATACTTTAAAAAAGATATCTGCCCTCTTCGAGGTGTCCCTAGACTATCTGCTCGGAAACGAACCAGCCAAAGCCGCCCAGCCAAAAACCACAGGCCGGGGAGTCCGCATCCCAGTTCTTGGCCGCGTCGTGGCAGGCATCCCCATAGAGGCCGTGGAGGAAATCCTGGACTATGAAGAAATCACCCCGGAGCTTGCCGCAACGGGTGAATTCTTTGCGCTGCAGGTCAGGGGTGATTCGATGTTACCCAAATTGGAGGAAGGTGATGTTGTTATTGTAAAAAAGCAGGAAGATGTAGAAACGGGAGATATTGCAATTGTCCTGGTCAACGGAGACGAAGCCACTATTAAGCAGGTTAAAAAAGTTAACGGCGGCATCATGCTTTACGGCTTCAACCCAGATGTATATGAGCCCTATTTCTATTCCAATCAGCAAATACAAGAGCTGCCAGTTCGAATTTTAGGCAAAGTCATCGAAAGCCGCCGGTCATGGTAGATTACCGAGAGGAGGATATTTATGGATACATCCGTTAAAGAAAGTTGGTATTTAAAGAGTGTAACAATTTGTTTAGTAATAGCTGTTGGATCATGTTTTCCTTTTGCGGCCATGCTGGCTATTCCACTGCTTCTATATAAAAGCAAAAAGAATAAAAAGACAAATCACCAGTTACAAGAAAAATTAGACAGCTTCATTCAAAAGCATGAGTATATGTTCGGTGATGCCGAAGCTAAACTCGCAAAGTTAAATGAAGATATTACAAACAAAGAATTATTGAAAGCGCAGATTATTTCTGAAGCTACCACAGAAGCCGACGAACTTGTTGAAAGCAAAAAAGCTGAAATTGTTGAGCTTGATAAAAAAATAGTCAATAAGGAATCAGAAATTGATAAAATCATTAAAGATGCCAATGCTCAAGCATCTCAAAAGCTGGAAGATTCCCAACGGAAATTAGATGGGTTGGCTGAAAAGATAAAAAACAAAAAAGACATCATTGATGCAATCGTGAAAAAAGCCACCCAGGATGCACGCGCGATTGCTGACCAATTAAACACTGAAATTCAAACTCTTCAGCATAAAAAAGAAGAGCTTTCCAACCAGCTAGTCGAAATGGATGAAGAGGCGCTCATGCAAGATTTCGCTCTTTATCATCCGATTTATGATTTCGCCCACTCGGAAAACTATAAATTTAAATTAGACGAAATCAGAGACCGCCAAAAGGAAATGATAAAGAATAAAACCGCGGCCACCGGGAATCTTGACTGGACGGTAAACGGGAGCAAGTCCGAAGGCAAGAAAATGGTCCGAGATACACAAAAATTATTATTACGTGCTTTCAATAGCGAATGTGAGCATGTAACGGGGAAAGTAAAATATAATAATTTCGACTCTTGCAAAAAAAGAATCACGAACTCATACACAGCTATTACCAAGCTTGGCCGCGTCATGAATATATCCATTAACCCAGAATATTATAATTATAAGATCGATGAGCTGCACTTAGCCCTCGAATACCAACTGAAGAAACAGGAAGAAAAAGAGCATCAGAGAGAGCTCCGAGAACAAGCTCGAGAAGAAGCCAAGCTGAAGAAAGAAATCGCGGAAGCCAAAAAGAAAATTGCCAAAGAAAAAGCACATTATTCTAATGCATTAGAAACAGCACAAGAGCAATTAAAGACTACTGTAGATGCTGACGAAAAAGCTGCTTTGCAAGAAAAAATTACAGAGTTACAAGAGCACTTATCCGATGTCAATAAAAATATGGTAGACATTGACTATCGGGAATCAAATCAAAAAGCCGGCTATGTCTACGTCATTTCAAATATTGGCTCCTTCGGCAAGGATATTTATAAGATTGGCATGACTCGCCGTTTAGATCCAATGGAACGTGTCTATGAATTAGGGGATGCTTCTGTTCCTTTTAATTTTGATGTTCATGCCATGATATTCAGCGACGATGCACCGAAGCTTGAAGCCGCGCTTCATCATGCATTTGAAGATAAAAAGCTGAATATGGTAAATACCCGTCGTGAATTCTTTAAAGTTCCACTGAAACAAATCGAAAAAGTGGTGAAAGAAAATTACGATGGCACCGTTGAATTCACTGAAATTCCAAGCGCAGATCAGTATCGCGAAAGCATGAAGATGAAGCATCTGCCTGCGTAAATAGCCATGGGTGCCATCATCGCCACCAACCCCAGCGTGTACGAGCCCCACTTCTACTCGAATAAGGATATACAGGATATGCCCGTACAGATTATAGAAAAGTCGTCGAGATGCGGCGGAAATTTTAAGAAAGGAGTCTGTTCAATGAATAATCTAGAAAATATTAATGAATCTCTTTTTGAAAATATTAAACATATCAATGAATACGGCCAGGAATACTGGATTGCCAGAGAGCTTATTCAAGTGTTAGGTTATAATGAATATCGCTTTTTTAAAAAAGTAATTTTAAAAGCAATAGACGCTTGCAAAGCTAGTAATAATGAGGCTTCTGACCATTTCGTGCAGGTGCACGGAATGGTTAATATCGGCAGCGGGGCGAAACGTGTTTTGGAGGATTATCATTTATCCCGATACGCATGTTATTTAATCGCAATGAATGGAGATTCACGGAAAAAGGCCATCGCGTTAGCTCAGACTTATTTTGCCGTGAAGACTCGCCAGCAGGAAATCATGGATGATTTTGACAACATGACGGAAGATCAAAAAAGGCTGACTATCCGCGGCGATCTGATTGAACATAATAAATCATTAGTTGAAGCCGCCCAACAGTCAGGTGTAGAAACGCCGCGCGATTTTGCTATTTTCCAAAATAAAGGTTATCAAGGCCTTTATGGTGGATTAGGTCAAAAAGAAATTCATGCCCGTAAAGGATTAAAAAAATCACAAAAAATCCTGGATCATATGGGTAGTACAGAGTTAGCCGCCAATTTATTTCGCGCTACTCAAACAGATGAAAAGCTTCGCCGTGATAAAATCCATGGAAAGGAAAAGGCAAATAAAACGCATTATATGGTTGGGAAAGCGGTTAGGAACACAATAAAAGAATTAGGCGGAACCATGCCAGAGGACTTACCGACGCCGGATAAAAGTATTAAGCAAATTGAGCGGGAACAAAAGAAACAATTAAAAAAGAAGTAAAAAGTACAGATGCTCACAAGATGCTGGTAAGGGAAGGAGGTAAATCATGCACGTTTATAAAAAGCCTTCGGGGCTATGGGCCTATAAAATTGACATCGGCAAAAACCCGCGAACGGGGAAACGGCAACAGAAAGAAAAAGGCGGTTTCAAGCGGGCAAAGGATGCCAGGATAGCCGGAGAAGAAGCGCTGCGGCTGTATCGAAATAAAGGCTTCGCACGTCCGGAAGCTGTGACGTTCGGGGATTTTGCTAAGGAGTGGCTAAAGGCATACGCAACTACAGCTAAAGTATCGTCTGTCCGGATCCGAAAACATCAGCTTGGGCACCTTAACCGGTACTTTGAAAAAATCCCTGTTCAAGAAATTTATAAAAAACAGTATCAAGACGCCTTATTATCTCTTGCTAAGACGCTTGCTCCAAATACGATATCTGGTATCCATGCTACAGCCAAAATGATTTTTAAACGGGCTGTAGAATATGAGCTTATTTATTCAGATCCGACCGAGTTTGCTACGGTCCCACGGCCCAAACGGAAAATCGTAGATCCAGATGAAAACGTCCCCGCTTACCTGGAAAAGTCTCAGCTTCTTGATTTCTTGGAAACAGCGAAAGAAAAAGGAATTATGCCCGACTATCCTTTATTTACGCTGCTGGCTTATACGGGCTTACGGATCGGTGAAGCCCTGGCGCTCACTTGGGAAGATATAGACTTCAAGCAAAATGTGGTTAAGGTATCTAAGACGCTTTACAATCCGACGAATAACGCTGAAAAATACGAGTTCCTTCCTCCGAAGACAGAAACGTCGGTGCGAGTCGTCACTATGCCGGCACATCTGGAAAAGGTGCTGGCTGCATTCAAGTTCCAAGTCTCTAAACTCCGGATTGAATATAAAGAGCTATGGCATTACCCAAAGGGCAGTAAATTGGGCTTCGTTTTTACGGCTCCGGCCCATCCTGGGCATCCGCTTACCCAGCGGCTCGTACAGACTCGTATAGACCGTATTCAGCGACTTATGGATAACCCGGTGAGCCTTCACATACACCCACATATTTTTCGCCATACTCATGCTTCTCTGCTGGCGGAAGCCGGGATAGATCTAGTACAAATCATGAAGCGTTTGGGCCATGCCGACGACGCGATTACACGGCAGATATATCTTCACATCACCAAAACACTGGCGACAGAAACGGCAGAAAAGTTTGATGAACTCTTAAATAAGGCATAAAAATAAGCCCCTTGCGGTTGATTTCGCAAGAGGCTTATTTTTTGGTTCTCGTTTTGTTCTCTGAGCACGATTTTCAAGGCCTTATAAACGCCTTAACCATCGTATTTACAGCACTTTTGAATTTTTATTTACATCATGCCGGGCATGCCGCCCATACCAGCCGGTGCTGCCGGAGCTGCCGGAGCCGGTTCCGGTTTGTCAGCAACCAAGGTTTCCGTCGTGAGGACCAGAGCTGCGATGGAAGCTGCATTCTGAAGAGCCGTACGGGTTACTTTAGCCGGGTCGACGATACCAGCTTTAACCATATCGACATATTCTTCTTTGAGGGCATTGAAGCCTACGCCGTCTTCCGAGGATTTAACCTGAGCGACGATGACCGAGCCTTCGAGGCCGGCATTTTCAGCGATCTGACGGAGCGGAGCTTCAACAGCGCGTTTGACGAGGTTGATACCGGTCTGAATGTCGCCTTCTTCTTTGAATTCATCGAGAGCCGGGAGGATGTCGATGAGGGTCGTGCCGCCGCCGGATACGATACCTTCTTCAACAGCTGCGCGAGTTGCGTTGAGGGCATCTTCGAGGCGATATTTCTTATCTTTCAATTCGACTTCCGTTGCAGCACCGACTTCGATGACAGCGACACCGCCGGACATCTTAGCCAAACGTTCCTGCAGTTTTTCTTTATCGAAATCAGACGTCGTGTCAGCGATCTGCGATTTGATCTGAGCAACGCGTTCTTTGATAGCCTGAGCGTCGCCGTGGCCTTCAACGATCGTCGTTTCATCTTTAGTTACGCGGACCTGACGAGCCGTGCCGAGGTCTTCCATGGTAACGCTGTCGAGTTTACGGCCGACATCTTCCGTGATGACCGTAGCACCCGTAAGGGTTGCAATATCCTGAAGCATCGCTTTGCGGCGGTCGCCGAAGCCAGGAGCCTTGACGGCAACAGCTTTAAAGGTACCGCGGAGACGGTTGACAACCAAGGTAGCAAGAGCTTCGCCTTCTACGTCTTCAGCGATGATGAGCAGTTCCTTGCCGGACTGAACAACTTTTTCGAGAACCGGGAGCATTTCCTGGATCGAAGCGATCTTGCGGTCCGTAATGAGGATGTACGGTTCGCTCATGACAGCTTCCATCTTGTCCGGATCGGATACCATGTACGGGGAGATGTAGCCGCGGTCGAACTGCATGCCTTCGACGACGGAGAGCTGCGTGCCCATGGTCTTCGATTCTTCAACGGTGATGACGCCGTCTTTGCCGACTTTTTCCATAGCGTCAGCAATGAGGCCGCCGACTTCTTCGTCACCGGCAGAAATGGATGCTACCTGAGCGATAGAAGCTTTATCCGAAACGGGAATCGAGCGTTTTTTGATTTCTTCGACGAGTTTAGCCGTAGCTTTTTCAATGCCCCGTTTGAGGATCATCGGATTGGCACCGGCAGCGACGTTGCGCATGCCTTCTTCAATCATAGCCTGAGCCAGAATCGTAGCCGTCGTCGTGCCGTCACCAGCTACATCGTTGGTTTTGGTAGCGACTTCTTTGACGAGCTGAGCGCCCATGTTTTCAAAGGGATCTTCCAATTCAATGTCGCGGGCGATGGTAACACCGTCGTTGGTGATCGTCGGAGCACCGAATTTTTTATCGAGAACAACGTTGCGGCCTTTAGGTCCCAAGGTAACTTTTACGGCATTTGCCAAAGCGTCTACGCCTTTGCCGAGAGCACGACGTGCATCTTCATTGAACAAAATCTGTTTTGCCATCTTTAACACACTCCTATATGAAAAGTCAGTAGTTTTAATTTATTAGATAATAGCCAGAATGTCGCGTTCGCTGACGATCAAGTAATCTGTGCCTTCAAATTTGACTTCCGTACCAGCATATTTCGAGAAAATGATCTTATCGCCAACTTTAACATCCAAAGCAAGGCGTTTCCCGTCGTCCAGAAGCTTGCCCGAACCAACGGCGACAACTTCACCCTGACTCGGTTTTTCTTTAGCGGTGTCCGGTAAAAAAATACCGCTTGCAGTTTTTTCTTCTTGTTCCAATACGCGGATAACTACGCGATCTCCTAACGGTTTTAACATTGTATATTCCTCCTTAGACGTAAGTTGCTAGTCTTTATCAGCACTCTTCACTTCTGAGTGCTAACTTACAATATATATATTAGCCATTAAAGGTGAAAAAGTCAAGGCTTGGGCCTCAACTTTTTCTTTAATGGCTTTATTTTTTTTTGACCTTTTATCTTTTCCGCTCCGGCAATGACCGATTCGGCCACTGTTTTCAAGGGTTTGCGGTTCTTCATACTGTATTGCTGAAGCCGCTTGTAGGCTTCGTTTTCAGAGATATGGTATAAGTCCATGAGGCAGCCCTTGGCCCGATCGACGGCTTTGCGCGTTTCGATCCGGTCGTTCATATCGGCCAATTGTTTGGCCGCTTCCCGCTGCCGGGCAAACTGAGCGATGGCAATTTCAATGGCTGGGAACAGGTTGACCGGGCTCACCGGTTTCACCAGGTACCCCAGGACGCCGGAGTCTTTGGCTTTATCGACGATGTCCTCCTGGCTGTATGCCGTCAAGAGGAGGACCGGCGCCAGTCCTTCATGGCCGATCATCCGGGCTGCATGGATACCGTCCAGGCGGGGCATCTTGATATCGAGCAGGACGATGTCCGGCTTTTCTTTTCGCACTAATTCCAGCGCCTCCAGTCCGTCAGAGGCTTCACCGACGACGGTATGGCCGGCGTCTTCCAGCATTTCGCTTAAATCCATTCGAATGATCGATTCATCGTCCCCTATTACAATGCGATATCCCATGGTTCATTCTCCCCTCTTTGACAATGGAAACCGAATGGTAACGGCTGTCCCCCAAGGCACAGCTTCTGAAAAGGCAATCGTCCCGTGCAGATCTTTTTCAATCAGCGTCCGGACAATGGCCATGCCAAGGCGTTTGCGGTCTGCGTCTTTCGGAACCTGCGACATGCCGATGCCGTCATCACAGACGGTGATGACACAAACCGTATCTTCCCGGCGGATGTCGATGAAAATCCTTCCTTCAGCCCGTCCTTCAAAGCCATGGATGATGGCATTGGTAATGAGTTCATTGAGGATCAGCGCCAAGGACGTGACGACATCGGACGGCAGAAGCAGTTTATCGCCGGAAAACTTCGTTTCTACGCGGCATTCCTTGCTGACCAGACTGTGCGCCAAGAGGCCCAGCAGTTTTTGAGCGACGTCGGAAAGATTGATGTTTTCGTCATCGTCGTAGGACAGGGTCTCATGGACCAGGGCGATGCTCAAAATCCGGTTCAGGCTCTCCTTCAGGACGTCCTGCGCTTCTTCGCTCGTCGTGCGCCGCATCTGCATGCGCAGCAGGCTGGCGATGGTCTGCAGATTATTCTTGACCCGGTGGTGGATTTCTTTAATGACCGACGTCTTGACCATCAATTCCGCCTCTTTGCGATGGAGTTCGGTCCGTTCCGTCAAAATAGAAATGACGCGCCGCACCTTGCCGCGCTGCAAAATCGGGATGACCCGCCGCGATACGACAGCATCGCCGACGGTGATGTCATCGGCAAGACCATTGGCCTCGGCTAAGACCTGCTTGCCGCCGGTCACGTCGAGGCGGGTATTATAGATATTGGTCCCCGTAATGAGGCCGTGCTGACCGCACATGTGGAGGATGCTGTCGGCCATGTCATCGGCATAAATGACGATGCCGTTGCAGTTGACCAGGACGACGCCGTCCTGAATCGATAAAGGCCGGTACATGGAATGGAAATCCATCGGCACCTGGAGAGACAAGAAGGCAGTTTCCGTCAACAGCTCCCGACTCTCTTCGACGACGCCGACAAAGGCGATGACGGCAATGGTCCGGCCGCCGTTATCGACGAAGGGATAGGCCATGATCGGCGCCGTGCGGCCGTATTCGATTTCTTTTTCCCCATGCATGGCCCTGCCGTCTTGAAAAACCTGATAATTGAGCGGTTCTTCATAATGGGAAAAGATAGTTCCCGGATCGGACAGCTCACTTTGGCGCCCCTTCTGCAGGAGCGGCGTCCGGTGGGCTGCCAAGACCAGCGTCCCCTCACGCCGGCCGGGAACGTAGACGAAGAGTTCGCGGTGCGACAAATCACTGGCAAACTGCAGCAGTTCCTCACTATTTTGCAAAATATGGATTTGAACCGGCGACAGCGTACTGGCTGTCCGGCAAATGGGTGCAAGTGCAGCCATAGAAATCCCCCCTATTCCAGCCTTACGGCTTATTCCGCTGCAATCGGCAGTGCCGGTTTGGCATTGAGGGTCAAATCGGCAAAGCGGCCGGCCTGAGCCATATAGTAAGCCCGGCAGCCGATCATGGCCCCGTTGTCGGTACAAAGGATGGGAGCCGGCCGGTAGAAGGCATAGCCTTTTTCAGCACAGGCCGCTTCCATAGCATCCGACAGAGCACCGTTGGCAGAGACGCCTCCGGCCAGGACGATTTTTTTCGCCCCGCTGTACAAAGCGGCATCCATCGTCTTTTCTACGAGAGTCTCGACGACGGTCTTTTGGAAGCTGGCAGCGACGTCAGCAGCATTATAAGACAATCCCCGCTGTTCCTGGGTGTGCAGATAGTTGAGGACCGCCGATTTTAAACCGCTGAAACTGAATTCAAAGTTATGCCGTTCATGGAGGGCCTTAGGAAATTCAATGGCATCGGGATCTCCGTCTTTAGCCAGTTTTTCAATCTGAGGACCGCCGGGATAGGGATAGCCCATGACCCGGGCAATCTTGTCGAAAGCTTCGCCGGCTGCATCGTCGCGGGTCTGGCCCATGAGCTTGAAGGAGTTATAGTCATTGATCTGGACGAGCTGCGTATGGCCGCCGGAAACGACAAGGGCCAAAAACGGCGGTTCCAATTCCGGATGGCTGAGGAAGTTGGCGAAAATATGGCCTTCCATATGGTTGACGCCGACTAAGGGCTTATCGGCAGCAAAGCTGATGGCTTTGGCTGCAGCCACGCCGACTAAGAGGGCGCCGACCAAGCCCGGGCCGTAGGTGACGCCGATATGGTCGATATCGGAGAGGGTGACCTTGGCCGTATCGAGGGCTTCTTTGATGATGGGCATGACGTATTCGATGTGCTGACGCGAGGCGATTTCCGGTACGACACCGCCGAATTTCCGGTGGATCGGTACCTGCGTCGATATGATATTGGAGCGAATGTGACGGCCGTCTTCGATGACGGCAGCCGACGTTTCGTCACAACTGGTTTCGAGTGCTAAGGTGTACATAGATTTCATCCTTTTTTTATAATAAATGGCTGAGCCATCGATAATTTTCTTTGGTGCAGTTCATAATGTAAGCGTCTTCTACAGGCTGAGAATAATAGCCCTTGCGGATGGCAGCCTTTTCATAGCCCAATTTTTCATAAAGGGCGATAGCCCCTTCATTGGAAATGCGTACTTCTAAAAAGACGGCACTGCAGCCGTCATGAAAAAGTTCTTCCATGGCCGTACGCAGCAAGGTTTCACCGTATCCGAGTCCCCTGGCCGACGGGCGGACGGCGATGTTGGCCAACTGACCTTCATCGGCGATGAGCCATAAATCGGCATAGCCGGCAATGATCCCGTCGCCTGTTTCCAAGACGTAATAGCGGGCGACGCGGTTGTCGAATTCTGCCCGCAGAGCTTGGTGCGACCAAGGCGACGAAAAGGACGACTCTTCAATGGCGATGATATCCGGCAAATCATCAAGGACTGCCTTGCGGACCCTTACTGACATGGTGCGCTGCCGTGCCGCTTTTCCCAAAGGACTTCGGCTTCACTGCGGCGAAGATATGACGGCGTAAGGGTCATGCAGTCGTCATAATCCCCGGCAGTAAAGCGGGCGCTTGCCCCAATGGCCACGCTGCCGGCACGGGGAATGACCATCGTCGGCGGTGCCATGCGGAAAAGGTCGTTCCGTCCTTCGATTTTGCCCCTTCCTTTAAGGGCTCCGTCACCACAGAAGACGACGGGCTGCCCTTCGGTTTCGAGGGTATCCAAAACCTCCGTAAGGGGCGCGATATAGATATCTTTTTCCGTCGTCAGCTCCGTCCGGCTCCAGCGATAGACGCCGGCGTAAACATTGCCCTTTTGGGCGTCGATGAGGGTGCAGATCCGGTCGGACACGCCCATAAAATTATAGGCCAGGCTGATGGGCGTCGTGACCCCCACGATAGGAACATTCCAAGCAAAAGCAAGGCCCTTCGCTGTCGCAAGGCCGATGCGCAGGCCCGTAAAGGACCCGGGACCGATGGAAACGGCAATGCCGTCTATCTGATTTTTAGCAACCGAGGCTTTGACCAGCATATCGGCGATATGGGGCATGAGCTGTTCCGAATGGGTCAGCCGCGCCTGGATTGTAAGTTCAGCCCGCAAGGTGTCATCATGGAGCAAGGCGACACTCGATACGAGACTTGATGTTTCAATGGCTAAGAGCATATTTCTGTACCTCATTTTCTATAGACTGCCAACGGCTTCCGGAAAAGTCGAAGTGAAAGAGACGCTCCGTCGGGCTCGTCTTTTCAATGGTGACCGTAGCCGCATCGTCAGGCAGGCGGTCCGGGAATTTTTCAGACCATTCGATGACCGTGACGCCGCTGTCGAGATAGTCTTCAAAGCCCAGATTATCCAGTTCATATTCGTCTTCCAGCCGATAAAAATCGAAGTGCTGGAGAGGAATCGTATTTTCATAGTAATTTAAAAGAGTGAAGGTCGGACTGACGACGACATCGTCAATACCCATGCCCTTGGCAATGCCTTGGACAAAGTGGGTCTTGCCGGCCCCCAAATCTCCCCGCAGGGCCAAGACAGAACCGTCAGCCAGCAAGGGGCCTAAAAAGGAACCTAAGGCGATGGTTTCCGCCTCTGAGCGGGTCGTAATATCGATAGACATAGGCTTATCTCCTCTCAAAGTGGTCCCAGCCCTTCGGCAGTAAGACCGATTCGTGACCATCATGCTGCAGCAGCACCCGGCCAACGCCTGTGCGGACAAAGCCGATCTCGGTCACATCGGGATAGTCGGCCTTAAGGGCTTTAAAATCAGCCGGAGCCATGGTGAATACCAATTCATAGTCTTCGCCGCCGTTAAAAACGAAATTCAGCAGGTGTTTTCCCGATTCAGCAGACCACTTCTGCAGTTCGGCACTGGTCGGAACGGCACTGCCGTCGATGACCAATTCCACGCCGCTGGCTTTTGCGATTTCATTGGCTTCACTGGCAAGGCCGTCACTGATATCATTGAGGCTGTGGCAGCCGTGTTTCACTAAAAGGCGTCCTAATTCGATGCGCGGTACAGGGCACTGATGGGCTTTTTTCAAGGATTCATAGCCCTCACAGCCTTGGAGCAGTACGTCGAGACCGCCGGAAGAATCACCGACCGTATGGGAAACGGCAATGATGTCGCCGTCTTTAGCACCGCTGCGCCGCAAGGCTTTGTCGGCTTCGATTTCTCCGAAAGCCGCCACCGTAATGACGGCCCCTTCTTTCGCCATGACCGTATCGCCGCCGAGGATATTGACCTCATAATTTCGGCAGATATCCTTGATGCCGCGATACAGTTCAAGGACGTCATCGACGTCCATCGAAGGCGTCAAGGCCGTCGACAGGACGACGTGAGTGGGAACGGCTCCCATAGCCGCAATATCGCTGAGGTTCGAGGCTACGGATTTAAAGCCGACGTCATACCACTCGGCCGTCTTGCCGATAATAAAATGGCTGTTTTGGACCATCGTATCGATGACCGACACTTGCTGCCAGCCCGGCGTCGTCCGGTAGACGGCACCGTCGTCACCGATGCCGATGACGACATTTTCCGGGTGATATAAGGTGTTTTCTTTTATAATATCGATTAAGCCAAACTCTCCGACATCTGAAATTTTCATGACAAAACCCCCAGGTCTTTATTCTTCATAATCCAGCTGATGGTCTTCGCACCATTTCTTGGCAATCTTTTGGAATTCCATCTGCTGGAAGGTATACCAATACTGGACGAGTCCCATACTTCTTAACTCCTGTTCAAGCTGACTCAAGGACTTGCCGGCTTCAATCGAAGACGCAAAGGCAGCGCGCTGTTTTTCGTCCTTCATCATGGGTACAAAGCCCTTTATCATTTCAGGCAGATTTAAGTCGGCCTGGGTCGGCAGCTTAATATAGTCGTCAGGACTTTTCGTCACTTCGTTATCGGTCGCTTCATTGCCGGGAATCTCTGTGACCAGAGTCACGCGACCGTCCTTTTTATTTACATAAAATTTGAGGTACGGGTTATTCAATTCAAAGGCTTTCAGCAATTCTTCCAGTTGAACTTTCATCGATTACACATCCTTTTTAGCTTATACAACGTATTCTTTATTATAGCATGGATAGGATCCTGTCAAAAGGAAAAAAGATTAGTAAAAAAGCCATCAACAAAATGTTGATGGCTTTTGATGGTGACCCGGTAGGGATTCGAACCCTAGACCTACTGATTCGTAGTCAGTCACTCTATCCAGCTGAGCTACCGAGTCATGTGGGAATGAAGGGTGAACTTCATTCCATTTTTTGTGGCAGGGGCAGAAGGAATCGAACCCTCAACCAATGGTTTTGGAGACCATTGTTCTACCGATTGAACTAAGGACGCATCAATTCTAGATTGTGGAATCTTTAAAGATGTAATACAGTACTACTAGCACTATAGCTCCCACAATGTAAGCACCAAAACTATGCATAATCTTATAATTTAATGTTAACCTTCTATTATCTTGTCAAATAAGTAATCTTCGTAATTCAATGATTTATGCTGATTATGAGTCTCCACATAGGGAACTCTAAATGTAACAGCATTTCTGTGTTCAAATTCTTCTATGGGCAACATAAGAAGTATATCCGATTCTAGATTATAAACTACAAAATAGTCTATTTCTGAGGAATCATATTTGTGCACATAGTTGACCTGATTCCTAATGGTGCTGCTCTTCAAACTAGTCGTAAATTTACCATCTTCGAGTTTTTCAGAGGTCTTTACTTGTAGTTTATTAAGCTTACCATTAAAATCGGCAACTAAATCCGCCTTCTCGTTATCACCAAAGCTAACATACACAGGAATGTTCATTGACACTAATTTAGCTAATGCTTTAGCTTCACCGATATTACCTAATTGCTTAGTTGTCATAATGCGGGAAGGGCGAGACTCGAACTCGCTGTCTTCTGCTTAACAGGCAGTAGCTTATACCACTTAAGCTTCCTTCCCAAATGTTTAATTGACCTATCCCGATTGCATCGGAGTTAATCCCTATGGTAAGGAACTACTCCTGTTGGTGTCCAAGCATAGCTATTTGCAGCTATTCTAAAATACCAACGAACTGCTTTCTTAATTAACTTAAATAGTCTCATAATACATCAGTTTTAGTCAATAAATAAGTAATCTAAATAAACCACTCTATCTTCACAGACTGAGTGGTCAAACTCGTTCTTTGACATCATGTACAATCTTAGTACATATGTGACTCCGCTGCGATTCGAACGCAGGACCCACGCCTTAGAAGGGCGTTGCTCTATCCAGCTGAGCTACGGAACCATCCTTAATTGCGGTGCAAAGGTACGTTTTTTTTATGAAAACTACAAATTTTACACCCAAAATATTTATTATTTATATTAAAATAATAGACCTATATATGAAAAGTAGATAGTTGTTCTATTGAAATACAATGCTTTAGATAGCATAACATTTTTATTTTAAAAGAGAACTAAATCAACCCACATTTCAAAAGAATCTGTATAAATTCAAAATCTTATCAGCTAAATCTCAATAAAACTTTGCTTTTACAGAAATTCTCCTCGGCTGATATTACTTATAGTATATTATAATTGGTAATAAGTATCGTTAGCCATAATGATTGCATCTTCTAAAGTACCGCCATTTTGTTCTACAAATACGATAATGGCATCTATAAACTCGTTGAAAGAAGCAACATCTTCACCTGCTATTTTTTCCTTATAATCTTCCTCGGTTAAGT
>OFMH01000114.1_pt1 | contig 55873 bp, 50 predicted proteins | sample 1541761 | NCBI WGS metagenome assembly OFMH01 (sample SAMN04209249, study PRJEB22552) | human gut metagenome | biome: gut; material: feces | host: Homo sapiens | place: USA: Oklahoma
AAATTTACTTACCCCCAGTGTAACTGGGGGTTTTATCATGCCTATTCGGCGCCAAAAGAAAGAAGGGAACTGTCACTAAAGCGACAATTCCCTTCTACAAAAGGAGGACCTTTTAATCAAGGCAATCGATCATTTTTATTAAGAAAGTGCTTACACCCCGGTCGTCCGCGACGGCTGTACGGCCACTTCGATTCCATGACGGGTCTGATATTTCAAGAAACCCATGAGTGCCAAGGCGATGACGAAGGCGCCTACGAAGAAGTACAGGGTTGCGCTGTAGCTGTTAGTCGTTTCCTTGATAATCGATACCAAGAGCGGACCGGCAACGCCGGCAGCACCCCAAGCCGTCAATACACGGCCGTGAATGGCGCTGAGGTACTTCGTCCCAAAGAGGTCGCTGAGGTAGGCCGGCATGCAGGAAAAGCCGCCGCCGTAGCAGGTAATGATCAACAACAGGAGGATCTGGAAGCTGAAGGCACTGGTAACATTAGCCAACTGCCAGAAGGCCAGGATTTCAATAGCGAAGAACAAGACATACGTCGACGAACGGCCGATATAGTCCGAAACCGTAGCCCAGGCAATGCGGCCGGCACCGTTCAAAAGGCCGATGAGGCCGACCATGGAAGCAGCAGCCATAGGAGACATGCCGACGACGTCTTGGGCCATCGGCGAAGCGACGGCCAGAAGGGCGATGCCGCAGGTAATATTCGTAAAGAACAACCACCAGATTGCATAGAACTGCCACGTCTTCATAGCCCCTTTAACGGTAAACTGAGGCTGGGCATCGGCGTATTCGACAGTCGATTTTTTTTCAGCCGATTCGGCTTCCGTTTCTTCCGGCGGAGCCAAATAGAGAGAAGAGGCAGTCATGATGACCATGTAGACGATGCCGAGGATGATGAAGTTAGAAACGAGGCCGAAAGACTGAACCAAAATCTGCATAGCAGGACCGGCAATGAGGCTGGCAAAACCGAAGCCCATGATGGCCAGGCCCGTTGCAAAGCCGCGGTTTTCAGGGAACCATTTGACCAGCGTCGACACCGGCGTAATGTAGCCAGTACCGAGGCCGATGCCGCCGATGACGCCGTAGGATACATAGAGCAGGGGCAGGCTATGCAGCGAAAGAGCGGCTGCCGTGCCGAACATAGCTAAGACAAAGAAGGTCATCGATAAGAGGCCCGATTTGCGGGGGCCGATTTTTTGAACAAAACTTCCCAAGAAACCTGCCGATAAACCGAGGAATAAAATAGCTAACGAAAAAGTCCATGTCGTTTCCTGCAGGCTGAAGCCCATGGCTTCCATGATCGGCTTGGTCAAAACGCTCCAAGCATAGACACTGCCAATACAGATGTGGAGGCCGATAGCCGATAAGGCGATGAGCCAGCGATTTCTTTTCATGATCCATATCTCCTTCCAGGTTGGGAGCCTTGGGGTCTGAAAAAAAAATATACCGACCCCCGGGCCCAAGAATATGTTAGTAGCATACACTTGCCCAGACGGTCGGCATGAAATGACTTCGTACAGTTCACGTGGTTGCTCCACTTGAATCCGTCAGTCCTGTACGAATTTGCTGATGTTATTATACGAATATTGAGTCGTTTTGTCAATATCCCTTTTTAAGCAGCCGGAGAAAAGGGAACGTAATCTTTGCTTTCAGTCTGGGACTGATCGGCATTCTGCTGCGCCGTTCCTGCATTCGAATTTTTTTCCTGTTCCTGCTGAGCGGCCAATTCAGCAGCCTGCTGCTGTTTTTCCTGAATATCCGACAAGGTCTGGCCGGCCGGTGCGTGGCGCAGAATGTAGACGTTTTCTGCCGGTTCCGCATCCTTCAAAGCGGAAAAAGCATAGGTCATCAGTTTCTGTGCATCGCCATAGCGGTCACTGGAATTCATGATGGAAGCGATGACCGTCCGACCGTCGCGGGTTGCCGAAACGACTAGGCACGGTCCGCCGGCATTGGTCGTACCGGTCTTGATGCCGTTAGCACCGGCAAAGCCGCTGGTCAAAAATTCATTTGTCGACGTGCAGTGTTTGAATCCGCCATCCATATAGGGCATGTCGAATTCACTGCGGCTGACCATGGCCTGAAATTCAGGAATCTTCATACCGTAAGCAGCTATGACCGCCATATCGCGGGCCGTCGAATAGTGGTTCGTATCGGGAAGTCCGTGAGGGTTGGCAAAATGGGTATGCGCTGCTCCTAAAGCGGCTGCCTTTTCGTTCATCTTAGCGACAAAATCAGCTTCCGTCGGTGCTACTGTTTCGGCAACAGCCACAGCCGCATCACAGCCGGACACGAGCATCATGCCGGTCATGCCGTTGCTTAAGGTAATCTGATCGCCCGGCTTAATTCCCAGAACCGAAGCATCGCTTTCGATGTCATAAATATCATTGGTAATGTTAAGGGGCTTGTCCATCAGGTTTTGACCTTTCCCGAGCTCAATGCCGAGGATGGCCGTCATAATCTTGGTCGTACTGCCGGGATAAGCCAGATCATCGGCATTTTTCGCATAGAGTTCGTCCCCTGTATCGGCATCCATGACGTAGGCTGCATGAGCCTCGATGTCAGGTTTCTGCAGTTCATCGGCAAAGACAGGCGCTGCCAGGGTCATACAGGCAGCAGCGGCAAGACAGATCATTTTTTTTAAAGACATAATAATTGCACCTCTCCCTTTATAAAGGATTTTTTACAGCCATTTTCGGCTTTCGCGGATATTTTTTAGGACTGTCGCCGACCTTTTGAATGTAGATGACAGCCCGCACCTCATCGAGTCCCGGAAGGTGAACCGGTTTCACTTTCGATACGGCACCACCTAAAATTTTCAAAGCATTTTCAGCTTCCTTCAATTCTTCCTCGTACTGAGCGCCCTTTAAGGAAATGAAATATCCGTCCTGTTTGACATAGGGCAGGGACCATTCGGCCAGGACATTAAGCCTGGCTACGGCCCGGCTGGTCACGACGTCAAAGGCACTGCGATAAGCCGGCTGATGAGCAGCATCTTCAGCTCGCCCGTGGAGAAATTCTGCCGTAAGTCCCAGTTGACCGACCAGTTTCTGCAAAAACGTGAGCCGTTTCTGGAGGGAGTCAAAAAAGGTGACCTTCAAATCGGGCCGATAGATGAGCAGCGGCAGGCCCGGAAAGCCGGCACCGGTCCCTAAATCGAGGACCGATGCACCGACCTTAAAGCAGTCGGCATCATAACAGGAAAGACTGTCGGCCATGTGTTTGACCGCCACTTCTTTCGGCTCCGTAATGGCCGTCAAGTTCATGACTTTATTGGTTTCGATCAGTTCTTCATGAAAGATATCGAATTGGCGGAGCTGTTCTTCCGTAATGGAAAGGCCCATCGCCGTAAGTGCGGCTTTTAGTTCGCTGCCAAACATATCACTTATCCCCCCGGTTGTGTTGTTCCAAGACGATGAGCAGTGCCGTAATATCAGCCGGTGAGACGCCGGAAATACGGCTTGCCTGACCCAGGGACAGCGGCCGGATTTCATCGAGCTTCTGCCGTGCTTCGGCCGATAAGGTATCGATATCGGCATAGACGATATCCTTTGGCATCTTCTTTTTCTCCAAGCGATTCATCTTGTCGACCTGTTCCATCTGCCGGCTGATATAGCCTTCATACTTGATCATGATTTCGATTTCTTCCTCGACGTCTTCCTGTAAGTCCGGCAGGTCAAACACGGTCTGCAGGGATTCATAATTCACGTCGTCGCGGCGGAGGAGATCATAAGCAGTAAGGGCCGTGTGGATAGGCGCCGTACCGAGTGCTTCGAGTTTAGCCAAGTTTTCTTTAGACGGCGTAATCGAAACGGCCTTCAAAGCAGCGATTCCGTCTTCAATAGCCGATTTCTTGGCCGTAAAGGCTTCATATCGGGCATCGTCAACCAAGCCGAGATCGCGTCCCTTCTGAGTGAGACGTAAATCGGCATTATCCTGTCTCAAGATGAGGCGGTATTCACTGCGGCTGGTCATGATGCGGTAAGGTTCATTCGTCCCTTTGGTGACCAAATCGTCGATGAGTACGCCGATATAGGCTTCAGACCGGGTCAGGACAAAGGGATCTTTTTGCTGCACTTTCAAAGCGGCATTGATGCCGGCAATCAGGCCCTGAGCGGCTGCTTCTTCATAGCCGCTGGTACCGTTGGCCTGGCCTGCGGAAAAGAGGCCCGATATTTTTTTCGTTTCCAGCCACGGCGTGAGCTGCGTCGGATCGAGGCAGTCGTATTCAATGGCGTAGCCGGGACGCATGATCTTGACGTCCTGGAGGCCGGGAATCGTTCGCAGGAACGCATACTGAACGTCAGCAGGCATACTGGTGCTCATGCCCTGGACGTACATTTCTTCCGTCGATTCCCCTTCCGGTTCAACGAAAAGCTGATGGCGCTTCTTATCGGCAAAGCGGACGATTTTCGACTCGATGGACGGGCAGTACCGCGGACCGATGCCTTCGATAACGCCGTTGCACATCGGAGCCCGGTCGAGATTGTCGCGAATGATTTTATGCGTTTCTTCATTAGTAAAGGTCAGCCAGCAGCAAGCCTTATTGCGGTTCTTCCGTTCCGACAGGAAGGAAAAGGCGTGGCCGTCTTTATCGCCTTCCTGCTTGGTCATTTCATCGGTACGAAGGGTACGGCGGTCGACGCGGGCCGGCGTGCCGGTCTTAAAGCGCATGAGCTTTATCCCGGCCTGCAAGAGGGATGCCGACAGGTCTTCTGCCGAACGCTGGCCGATAGGGCCGCCGGAATAGGTGCAGTCGCCAATGATGATTTTCCCTTTTAAATAGGTCCCCGTCGCCAAGATGACGCACGGTGCCTGATAGACTTCATCAAGTTCCGTCCGGACACCGGAAACGGCGCCGTTCTCCAGCAACAGGTCGGTAATCATGAGCTGCTTGACATCGAGATTTTCCTGGTTTTCCAGGGTCTTGGTCATAGCCATCTGATACAGTTTTTTATCGGACTGGGCCCGGAGTGAATAAACAGCCGGCCCCTTTCCCGTATTGAGCATCCGCATCTGAATGCAGGTCTTATCAGTATTAATGCCCATTTCGCCGCCCAAGGCATCGATTTCCCGGACGAGATGACTCTTCCCGGGACCGCCGACAGCAGGATTGCAGGGCATGAGGGCAATATTATCTAAATTCAAAGTAGCCATCAGCGTCTTAGCACCTAAGCGGGCACTGGCAAGAGCTGCTTCACAGCCGGCATGGCCGGCGCCGATGACGATGACGTCGTATGTATCGACGATAAACATAGTTCCACCTCTTTATTTTCCCAAACAGAATCGACTGAAGATTTCTTCAACGATATCGTCGTGAACGGTATCTCCTGTAATAGAGCCTAACAGACTCCAGGCTTCCCGCAAATCGACGACGGCAAAGTCGACGGGCATGCCGTCTTCCATGGCCGTGAGAGCCCGTTCCAGAGATTCCCGGCTCTGGCGGACCAACTCGATATGGCGGGTATTGGTGAGCAGAGCGCTGCCGGAATGATTGGTGCGAGGCAAAGCCTCTTCCAACAGCCGTTCTTTTAAAGCCTCAAGGCCTTCACCGGTACTGGCCGAAATAGACAGGACCGGATGGTCATAAGAGGCCAGGTCCCCTTCACTCACGACGGCCGGGAGATCCAACTTATTGAGGACAATCAAGGCATTCTTATCCGCTGTGGACGCTAAGATGCTCTTGTCCTCTTCCGAAAGGGGCCGCGAGCGGTCGATGACGACGACAGTGATATCGGCCTTATCCATATAGGATTTAGCCTTGGTCACACCGATCTGTTCGACCCGGTCGTCAGTCTCCCGAATGCCCGCCGTATCGACCAGGCAGACGGGAACGCCTTTTAAAGAAATCCATTCTTCAAGAACATCCCGCGTCGTTCCCGGTACATCCGTAACGATAGCCCGGTCGCTTTGAAGGAGGCAGTTGAGAAGGCTTGATTTACCGGCATTCGGCGTGCCGGCAATAGCCGCCATGACGCCGTCTCGGATCATCCGGCCTTCCCGTGAAGCGGCCAACATGTCGTCGAGAGCTTCTATTTGAGTCCGAATAGAACCGGCTACGTCAGGGACGGTAATGTCTTCCAAGTCCTCTTCGGGATAATCAATCATGACTTCTAAGCGGGTAATAAAATCGGTCAATTCCTTGCGCATGGCACCGACAGCCTTCGACAGCCTTCCTTCGAGCTGGCTTACGGCACTGGTAAGTCCCTGATCGCTCTTGGCCTGGATGACGTCCATAACGGCTTCAGCCTGAGCTAAATCGATGCGGCCGTTTACAAAAGCCCGCTGCGTAAATTCACCGGGATTCGCCAAGCGGGCCCCGTGGGAAAGGAGCTGAGCCAAAATCTCTTCTAAAGCTTTATAGCCGCCGTGGCATTGGATTTCCAATACATCTTCGGCCGTATATGAATGGGGGCCCTTCATGATGAGCAGCAGCACTTCATCGATAGGCTGACCGTCATCGGACACGATCATGCCGTGCTGAATCGAACGGTCCCGCCGCTCCGCTAAAGGAACACCCGATGAACTCTCAAAAATGGCATCGCCTACAGCATACGCTTTGCTGCCGCTGATACGAATGACGCCGATGCCGCTTTCACCGAGAGGCGTTGCAATGGCCGCAATCGTATCGGCCGTATCATACATCATATAGTACTCCTTCCATAGTCTAAAAGGAGTTGTCAGCGACAACTCCTTTTTCATATCTTCTCTTTATACTCTATCCTTGATAATAAATGACGACGTGGCGATACGGATCTTTGCCTTCGCTTTCTGTCCGTACTTCCGAGTCATTTTGCAGTGTCAAGTGAATGATTTTTCGTTCATAACCGTTCATCGGCTCGAGGACGACGGGTTCACCGTTTTGTTTTACCCGGTTTGCCAGGCGATGAGCCAGCTGCTTCAGCGTTTCTTCACGGCGGTGACGATAATTTTCTACGTCGAGCATGATGAAGTACCGCGAATTTTCACCCTGATTTGTCGTCAAGTTGGTCAAATACTGGAGTGCATCCAGCGTCTGGCCGTGCTTGCCGATGAGAATGCCTAAATTTTTGCCGTGGAGATGAAGAATGATCTTATCGGACTTGATCATCTTTTCGATGACCACTTCGATGCCCATATTCTTCAAAACTTCCAGCAGGAAGGCCTTCCCCTTAGCGGCCGCTTCTTCAGCAGAGAAGGAGTCTTCTTCCGCCTCGCTGACTGTCGTTGCAGGAGCGATTTCTTCAGCAGAATCTTCTTCAACTTTAACGTCTGCCACTTCTTCAGCCGTTTCCGGTTCCTCCACAGGAGCGGCTTTTTCCAGCACTGCCTGAACGCCTTCAGTCTCAACGACTTCCTTCGGTACAGGCGTTACATCGTCCTTTTCGGTAATGCGGACTCGAGCCGGCTTGCTGCCGAAACCAAAGAAGCCGCTTTTCGGTTCTTCTAAAATCTCGATGTCTACTTCTTCCTTCATTCTGCCGAGGCGCACCAGACCGGAGCGAACGGCATCTTCGATCGTTTTTCCTGTTGCTTCGATAGTACTCATGCTTCTGCTCCTTTATTCTTGAGGTGAGCCATTACCATCTGCTGGCCCCACTGGAAGAGATTGGAGACAACCCAGTAGATAACCAGGCCGCTCGGGAAGTTAAGGCTGATCCAGCCGATGAACAGCGGCATGACGACTTTCATGATCTTCTGCTGTTTCGCTTGGGCCTCAGATGCAGCTACTTGTGCCCCGGACATCTGGTTCTGAATAAAGTACGTCGAAATAGCCGACAGGATCGGCATGACATAAATCGGATCGGGCTGACCGAGGCTGGGAAGCCATAAGAAACTTTCAAAAGCCGGGTCATAAGGATACTCTCTTAAAGCATAGAATATAGAAATAAGGAAAGGCATCTGAATGAGAATCGGCAGGCAGCCCGAAAGAGGGTTGACGCCCATTTCACGATACAGTTTCGTCATTTCTTCCTGCATCTTCTTCTGGTTTCCTTTATACTTCTTCTGTATTTCTTTAATCTTAGGCTGCAGAACCTGCATACCTTCCATGGAACGGATCTGTTTAGCCGTGAGCGGCGACAGAATCAATTTAATAATCAAGGTGAGCAAGATAATGGCAATGCCATAGCTCGGATAGCCCATGCTCTGGGTAAAAGCATAACAGTAATTCATAAATGTCGTCATAATACCACTGAGGACATCCATTATTCCACTGAAAAAGCCCAATGTGCTCAACTCCTGTTCAGTTGTAAAAATAAGGATTTACGGTACGGGATCGTATCCGCCTTTGTGAAAGGGATGGCATTTTAAAATGCGCCTTATTGCCAAGTAACTCCCTTTTAATGCACCGTATTTCTGCAATGCTTCAAGAGCATAGGCAGAACAAGTGGGATAAAACCGGCAGCATGGCCGGTGAAGCGGCGATATAAATAACTGGTAGCCCCTAATGAGGGCTATGAAACACCATTTCATGCATCATCACTTCTTTTTCAATACCCTGGCATGCCGGAATAACTGCAAAATAGACTGTTCAGCTTCTGCATATCCAGCATATTTCAGACTGCTGCGGCCGATGAGGACTAAATCGAAACCGTCCTTCAGGTCAAACTGATGGAGTCGGTACACTTCCTTCATCAAGCGGCGGCAGCGGTTGCGCTCAACGGCACAACCGATCTTCTTACCCGTGACAAAACCAATCCGGGTCGGTTGCTTTGGCGACCGCGGCAGGACGTATAAAACGACGCGGCGATTGACATATGACTTGCCGCGGCGATATACGAGTTGGTACTCGCGATTCTTACACAGCCGTTGTTCTTTCGTCAGTTCATACATACATAATTGTCCTAGTAATGCTAGAAAAACAGAAAAATTCCTCATGCCGGAACTTTTCTGTTTATCTCGTAATAATTAAGCAGAGAGTTTTTTTCTGCCTTTCATGCGTCTTCTTTTCAAAACCATGCGGCCGCCCTTAGTCTTCATTCTTTCACGAAAACCATGAGTTCTTTTTCTCCACAATGTATTCGGCTGATATGTCTGTTTCAAGCTAGACACCTCCTTTTCCATCATTGACAGTAAATGATTTACACCATAACAGGTTAATTATAGTAAGTGAATGTCAGCCTGTCAAGCCTTATTTCGAGGCCATTATTCTATTTAAGAATACCCGCTTGCATAAGTATTCCACCAAAAATTGCTTCCCATAATTAGGGTTTTGTTGTAGAATGTGGATAGATAAATACAGTTATCAACAATCCATCCACATTTTGTGGATAAGTGGAAAGATTCGGAAACTCGATGTATATCGGATTTCCGGCTTTTTTACATTTCATTTGTTCACGTTGTCCACAATGAAGTTGTACACATATGAACGCAGTACAAACCACTAAAATTTTTCGTACAGACAGGAAGGATTACTATGGATCTGCTCAGTTTATGGGAAAAAATGTTAGCTAATTTGAAACAAGTCTTGCCAAAAGAGATTTTTACCAATTGGTTTGAAGGCAACATCATTCCCTATTCGTACTCGGAAGAAGAAAATCTTCTCATCCTCGACACGATGACCAATTTTCTTCGCGACTATGTCAGTAAAAAATATACCGACGTCCTGGAAACCATAGCCGAAGAAGTCATTGGCCATAAAACAAAGGTTCAGCTCATTACCAGCCAGGAAAAGACGCCGGCCCACGACAATACCGAAGCCGTGGCCGAAACGATCACCCTGCCGCCCAAAAAGAGCACGCCGATCCCGGATGCCCCGGCAGCACCCAGCATCGTAAAACCTGCCCAGGGCGGGCAAACGGAGTGGGTTCAGCCTGAACTCCCGATCACCGATTCCATGCCGGCCATCAAGGATGCAGCCCCCTTGTCACTGACGACAGAATCCAATCCTTATAATAACAATTTAAATAAAGATTATACCTTTGACAACTTCATCGTCGGCAACAGCAACCGCGTGGCAACGGCCGTCGCCAAATCCATTGCTTCGGCACCGGCTCAAAAATGGAATCCTTTCTATATCTACGGCGACAGCGGCCTCGGCAAGACCCATTTGATGCACGCCATCGGCCATGAGCTCTTAAAAAACTTTCCCAACATGCGCCTCCTGTGCATTACCAGTGAAGACTTCGTCAATGAATTTATCCAGTGCATCCAGGATCAGAATACGGAAAGCTTCCGCCGCCGCTACCGCAACGTCGACGTCCTCTTCGTCGACGACATCCAGTTCCTCGGCCGCGGTGAAAAAGAAAGCTCGAAAGAAGAATTCTTCCACACCTTCAATAAGCTCTATCAGGATAAGAAACAGATGGTATTCACCAGCGACCGGCCGCCCCGCGACATAAAAAAGCTGGAAGAACGGCTGCGCTCGCGATTTGAAAACGGTATGGTCACTCAAATTGAACCGCCGGACCTGGAAACGCGGACGGCCATCCTCCGAACCTGGTCGGAAAAGGAAAATATCGTCTACGATTTAGATGCCTTAAATTATATTGCCGCTAATGTCAGCGAAAATATCCGAAAGCTGCACGGCGCCTTTATCCGCGTCCTCTTAGAAGCCCTGCAGACCAAGAGCAACGTCACCCTTCCCTTGGTCAAGCACGCCATCAGTTACATTACCGATGCTCAGGACGAAAAGAAGTATATTACCATCGACGAAATTACGACCTATATCTGCCAACACTATAATATCAACTATAAAGAATTAATGGGCAAGAAAAAAACCAAGGATATCGCCCTTCCCCGTCAGATTGCTATGTATATGTGCCGTGAACTGACCGGAAATACCTATCCTCATATCGGAACTGCTTTCAATGGCCGTGATCATACGACGGTCATGCATGCCTGCACCAAAATCATGGAAAAGGCAAAGGAAGACCGCCATTTCAAAGAACACATTGAAAAGATGATGAATGAAATCCGCGGTGTGGATAACTGAGTTGATAAAAATATTAATAGATTGTGGATAAGGCAAAAAGAGAAATCCACAGTGGAAATGTGGACAAAAAATTACTGCCTATCCACATTCTATCCACACCTGTGGATAGCTAAAAATAGCTCTTACAAATCACTTATCCACAAATTCACAGGCCCTACTACTAAGACTACTATTTTTTAACTCACATTCAATTAATTTACTCAGCGCAGAAAAGGGGATACTCCATTGAGACTTAAACTAAAAAAAGAAGATCTGAACAAAGGCTTACAGGCTGTCCAAAAAGTAGCTCAGAACAAAAACAACAACATGTCTTCTGAAAACGGCCTGCTCATCAAAGCCCTTCACGGTATTATCGAATTTCAGGCTAACGACTATGACATGGGCATCAAAATCATCGTTCCCGGTATCATCGAAGAAAAAGGAGAAGCCTTCATTGCCAATCCGTATTTAATGGATTTGACCCGACGGATTCCCAGCGATGAAATTGAAATCATCAAAGCCGATACGGATACGCAGCTCCTCATTAAAGGCGACAAACTGAAATTTGAATGCCTGACCATTAATCCCGATGACTTCAATGAAGTTGAAATCGTCGAAAATGGCTATGCCAGCTTCAAAACGACGAGTGTCGTCTTAAAAGATTTAATCGATAATACGTCTTATGCCTGCGCAACGGACGTAGCCCGCCCGATTTTTATGGGGACCTTCCTCGACGTCCAAGGCGATCAGATGACCATGGTTGCAACCGATACCCATCGCTTGGCCTTGAAAAAGACGACTCTTGACGAACCGGTGGATAATCCGCTCCAGGCTGTTATCCCCAGCCGGCTGCTGTCTGAAATTTCCCGTCAGCTTCCGACGGATATTCCGGAAACCGTCGAAATTACGGCTGTCCGCAATTACTTAGCTGTCCAGTTCGGCAACGTCTACATTCGCACCCGCCTCATTGAAGGCGATTTCCCGAATTATCGCCGCGTCATTCCGACCGATTTCAAATGCATTGCCCACGTCAACCGCTCTGAATTTATGGGCGCCGTCGAACGCGCTTCTATTGTCGCTAAGGATGCTCAGTACAACGTCATCAATTTCCTCATCGAGGATGGCCAGATCAAATTGATGAGTCAGCATCCCGATTACGGTACCGTCGAAGACTATGTCTCCTGCCAAATGGACGGCGAGGGACTGGACATCTCCTTCAACGGAAAATTCATTATCGACATCTTGAAACACTGCCAGAGCAGCGACGTCGTTTTAAAATCCAAAGAAAACAGCCCGATGCTCGTCCAAGACAAGGATGACGATTCTTGCGTATTTGTTGTAACCCCTATGAGGACAAAATAATGGAAACGATTAAAATTGAAACGCCGATGATTCAACTGGATCAATTTCTAAAATGGGCCAGTATTTTACAGAGCGGCGGAGAAATCCGCTTTTTACTGGACGAAGATAAAATTTTAGTAAATGGAATTTTATGCAAAGCTAAGCGAAAAAAGTTATATCCCGGCGATACGGTAGAAATTAAAGACGTCGGTACATATATGATTAAAGGTGAATAATTATGATGATTGAATCGGTTCGACTGCACCGGTTCCGAAATTATGAGGATCAAAAAATTTCCTTTCCCAAGGCGACGATTCTCTTATATGGTCAAAACGGACAAGGAAAAACGAATCTCCTCGAGTCGTTGTATTTAGGCGGAATCGGCAAATCCTATCGGGGTATTGCCGATACTGACCTCATTTCTTGGAATCAGGACCAGGCCAGCGTCATCATCGATTTTAAGCGAAATGATACGGCCCAGCAGATAAAAGTCATCTTATCGAAGCTTGAAAAAAAGGAATTATGGGTCAATGAGACGAAGGTTTCTCAGAAAGAATTGATCGGTACCTTGAATGAAGTCCTTTTTTCTCCTGACGACCTTCAGCTCATCAAGGGCAGTCCGTCCCTGCGCCGCCGTTTTATCGACATGGAAATTTCTCAGGTCAGCCGTTCTTATTACCGCGACTTGCTGCAGTATAATCGGGCCGTATCACAGCGAAATCTCTTATTGAAGAAAATGAAATACAGCGGTACCCGGTCTTTGGAAGAATGGGATCGTCAGATTGCCGGCTTTGCAGCGTCCATCGTGTCTAAGCGGTTGGAAGCCCTTCAGAAGCTGTCGTTTTTGGCCGGCGTCCTTCACAAACGATTGAGCCGGGGAAAAGAAATGCTGCAACTGACCTATATCCAGCCTTACGGAACGGGGGCCGGAAAGCATCAAACCGATCCCCGATGGTATTATGAAAAGCTTCAGCAGCATCTCGAGGAAGATATCCGCCGTCAGGCCACATCTGTCGGGCCTCACCGCGACGACCTCTTATTTTCCGTCGGTCAGGGCGATTTAAAAAAATACGGTTCTCAAGGACAGCAGCGGACGGCGGTCCTGGCGCTAAAACTGTCAGAGCTTGAATTTATTAAATCGGAGACTGGTGAGTACCCCGTACTGCTGCTCGATGACGTCATGAGTGAACTCGACCAGAGCCGCCGCCAGGCCCTCCTGGATTTTGTCCGCAACCGTATTCAGACTTTTATTACGACGACCGAACCGGAGATTTTTGACGGAATGGACGGCTGTCATCCCGTCTGCATCGAACAAGGGAGGGTGGTTTCTGATGGAGAAGCGAAATCTTAAATTAGAAAAAGCCGGGCTGGCCATCCCGGAGGTCTTGGCTAAACACAGCCTGCTTTTACCTTACCGGATGTATCAGGCCAAGCGGGACTGGAATAAAATCGTAGGCGAGCAAATTGCTAAGTATTCATATATATTAGATTTTAAGAATAATCTTCTCGTCGTTGCCGTCATGAATCCCGTATACATGAATTATTTGTTTATGTATAAAAATAAAATAATAGAGGAATTTAATTCCTATATCGGGCATCAGGCTATTGCCGATGTCCGTTTTGTCAAAAAGGGGAAAAAGCCGATTCGGACGGTCTATGAAACCTTGGACGGCGAAAAAAACGATGTCTTTCCTGAAGGGACTATCCGTCAGGTCATCCTTGATGATTCGACGGTGGAAAAGATTCGCCGTGATACGGCATACCTTCCGGACGGTTTGCGGGAAAAGGTCGTACAGCTGCGATTTGCTCAGGCTAAGAGGGCTAAAGCCTACAGCCTTAGCGGTTTTATTCCCTGCCCGTCCTGCGGCCGCTGGATGGTTCGCGGCGAAAAGTTGTGCCTCTTTTGCCGGAGTGCAGCTCGTCATGCCCTCAATATGAAGGTCCGCGCCGTGTTGGAAGATATGCCTTGGATGACCTGGGAGAAAATGGCCGAGGCCCTGACCGTTCCGACAACGGATAAAGCAGGCGAACAGGCTTATAATGACGTCAGGCGCAGCCTTATTTATGCATATATTGAAAAGGTGTATTATGAATACGACACGGCTGCCGACGACCTCGTTTTGGCCATCCTCATTACGCGCCGCGTACCCGGCGATATACCGCCTAAATTCATTGAGAACCTCATTGCAAAATATCGGAGGAAAAAAGAAGATCATGTATCTCCATCTGAGTCCTGACACGATGATTCCCATCAAGGATATCGTCGCTGTCTTAAACTATCCGAAACAAAGGGGCGATGCCCTTTTAGCGTCCTTCAGCCTTCCCGTGCGGCCTGTCGGTTCTTCTTCAGAAGAAGAATGGCGGTCACTGGTTATTACCGGTGATGCGGTCTATGCCCTGTCCTTAACAGGGGATACCATGCTTCGCCGTTACCGGAAGTGCCTGCGTATTTTGGACGAGGTCCAAGGGGGTTAACTGAGGGACGTATTTAAAAAATGTTGATTTTACGGTATAATAAAGTGTTAGATTGCCTAGATAATCATTAAAAATTGCAGGAAACAGGAGTTGAGTATTTCTATGTCGAAAGACAAAGCGCGATATGGTGCCGAACAGATTCAAGTATTGGAAGGCCTGGAAGCCGTTCGTAAACGGCCGGGGATGTACATCGGCAGTACGTCTGAACGCGGGCTTCACCATCTGGTCTATGAAGTCGTCGACAACAGTATCGACGAAGCCTTGGCTGGGTACTGCACGCACATTGAAGTAACGATTGAAGAAGATAACAGTATCACTGTCGTCGATAATGGCCGGGGCATTCCGGTAGCCATGCATAAAATCGGCAAGCCAGCTGTTGAAGTCGTCTTGACCGTCCTCCATGCAGGCGGTAAATTCGGCGGTGACGGCTATCCCATTTCCGGCGGCCTCCATGGCGTCGGTATCTCCGTCGTCAATGCTTTGAGTGCCTGGACTAAGGTCGAAGTAAAACGCGACGGCTATCTGTGGGATATTTCCTTTGCCCGCGGCCTGACCGAGGCTCCGCTGAAAAAAGTCCGTCCCCTCGAAGCCGGTGAAGAAACGGGAACGAAAGTCTCGTTCAAACCGGACCACGAAATCTTCCCCGATACGGTATATGACTTCAATACCTTGAAGACCCGTCTGCGGGAACTTGCGTTTTTGAATAAAGGGCTGAATATTACCCTTACGGATAAACGAGGTGAAGGAAAACAGGAAGTATACTGCTATGAAGGCGGCCTCGTTTCCTTTGTATCCTTCTTGAATGAAAAACATCAGGCTGTCAATCCGACGGTCGTCAGCATTGACGGTGAAAAAAATCAGGTTATCGTCGACATCGCCATGCAGTATAATGATGGCTACAGCGAAAATATCCTGACCTTCGTCAACGATATCTTCACCGAAGAAGGGGGCACTCATTTGAGCGGCTTCCGCTCGGGCCTGACCCGTACCATCAATGATTACGGACGCAGTGCCGGCATTCTCAAGGACAATGAAGACAACCTGTCCGGCGAAGACGTCCGTGAAGGTTTAACGGCTGTCATCAGTGTTAAAGTTCGCGAGCCCCAGTTCGAAGGGCAGACCAAGACTAAGCTTGGCAACGGCGAAGTAAAAGGTATCGTCGACAACATCATTTCCGACGGGTTAAAAGAATTCTTTGAAGAACATCCGTCAGAAGCTAAAGCCGTCATCAATAAGACGATTTCGGCTTCCCGTGCCCGTCAGGCAGCCCGTCGTGCCCGTGAATTGACGCGTCGGAAAAATGCTTTGGAAATCAGCAGCCTGCCCGGCAAATTGGCAGACTGCTCGGAAAAAAATCCCGATCAGACGGAAATCTACTTAGTCGAAGGTGACTCGGCAGGCGGCAGCGCCAAACAGGGCCGAGACCGGAGATTCCAGGCGATTCTTCCTTTGCGCGGCAAGATCATCAACGTCGAAAAAGCCCGCCTCGACAAGATTTTAGCCAACGAAGAAATTCGCTCGATGATTACCGCTTTCGGGACCGGCATCGGACAGGAATTCGACATCAGCAAGCGCCGTTACGATAAGATCATCATCATGACCGATGCCGACGTCGACGGCGCCCATATCCGCACGCTGCTCTTGACCTTCTTCTACCGCTTTATGAAGCCCCTCATTACAGAAGGCCACGTATTTATCGCCCAGCCGCCCCTGTATCAGGTTCGTAAGGGAAAACAGGTATGGTATTTCTATACCGATGAATCGATGCAGAGCAAGCTCGATGAATTAGGGCGTGACAACAATTCCGTCGTCGTCCAGCGATATAAAGGTCTGGGTGAAATGAATCCGGAACAGCTGTGGGAAACGACCATGGATCCCGAAAACCGGACCATGCTCCAAGTTCACTTGGAAGATGCTGTGGAAGCCGACCGTATTTTCTCGGTCCTCATGGGCGATAAGGTCGAACCGCGGCGCAAATTCATTGAAGACAATGCCAAGAAGGTCCGCAACCTCGACTTATAATCAGGAGAACCTATGCCGACAATTTCTCAAAAGATAAATTTATTTACCGATTCGGCCATTGCCCGCATGTCAAAAATTGCCGAAGCCTGCGGAGCCGTTAACTTATCGGAAGGTTTCCCGGACTTTCCGCCGCCTCAGGCCATGCTCGACCGCTTGGCTGAAGTGGCGAAAGAGGGCCCTCATCAGTACAGCCTCGATAATGGCGCCTTTAATCTGCGTCAGGCCCTGGCCGACTATCGAAATCTGTTTACCGGAGTGCGGCCTGATCCGGAGACGGAAGTCGTCGTTACCTGCGGCGGTACGGAAGCCCTGATGACGGCCATGATGGCCATCGTCGATCCCGGCGATAAGGTCATCCTCTTCTCGCCTTTTTATGAAGCCTATGCGACGGATGCCCTGCTCTGCGGGGCCGAGCCGATCTATGTGTCCCTCAAAGGCGATGATTACACCTTTGACGGCGATGAATTGGAAGCGGCCTTTAAGGAAGGGCCGAAGGCCATTTTTATTTGCAATCCGTCCAATCCCTGCGGCAAGGTTTTTTCGAGAGAAGAACTGCTGACCATTGCCGCCCTTGCCGAAAAGTATGACGCCTTTGCCGTCATCGACGAAGTCTATGAACACATCGTCTATGAGCCTACGGAGTATACTTACTTTTCGACCCTTCCCGGCATGTATGAGCGGACGATTTGCTGCGGTTCTTTATCGAAGACCTATTCGATTACCGGGTGGCGTTTAGGCTATATCTTTGCGCCTCCGGCAGTCACCGATGCGATAAAGAAGCTGCACGTTTATTTAACGATCAGCGCTCCCAGTCCGCTCCAGGAAGCGGCCGTGACCGGCCTGCACTTTGGCCTTGAGTACTACCGGGGCCTTCGGGAGCTCTATCGGAAAAAGAGAGACTTCGTCATCCATCGTCTCGATGAAATCGGCATCGGCCATAATATCCCCCAAGGAGCCTTCTACATGCTCCTTGAGATTGGAGACTACGGCTATGACGATGATGAAGCCTTTTGCAGGGACTTAGCTGAAAAAATCGGCGTCGCCCTTGTTCCGGCCTCGACCTTTTTTAAAGAAACGGTTCATCATTTGGCGCGGCTGCAGTTTGCTGTCCGAGATGAAACCTTGGCGGAAGCCATGCACCGCCTGGAAAACATTTCAGCCTTGAAAAAATAATCTCTTTCATTACCTTATCAAAGGAGGGAGTCTATATGAAAAAATGGCAAATACTGCTGAGCACCCTTTGCCTGAGCGTTTCCTGCCTGACGGCGCTTGCCGACGGCGTACCTGAAGGAAGTCCGTCGGAAAAATTGGCGGCCGTAGTTCTCACCGACCCGACGGTCAATACCAAGAATTTGGATAATTTTTATATCATGCAGGGACGTACCTACGATAAGGTAACGGGCTTATTGACGGCTTTGCCGCCGCAGACGACGGGGCTTACGGGCTCTTACTATTTCCGCGTCGACAAACAGGTCGTCGGTGACTATTTCTATCACGTTAAAGCCTACGATACGGAGTCTCATGTCTTAATGGGCAACTACTTTGTCGCCAAAGATGAGAGCAGCGCCTGGCGGCTTCAGAATGACCAAAAGGCTGCCCTTATCTACGGCAGCGCAGAAAAGATGATGGATAAGGTTGAAGTCGTCGTCTATCCGCAAAAAATTCCCCTCGGCAGCTACGGTATCATCCGCGTCCATGTACCGGGCATGATTCCTTATGAAATCAAGGCGACGAGCCTTAATACGAAGATTGCCGATATTACGGAAAGCATGAATATCCATCCCCTGCAGGCCGGGAAAGTAGACCTCGTCGTCGATGTAAAAGTCGGTGATGCCGTCCGTACCGTGACCAAAGAAATCACCGTCGTCGACGAAGCGGACAGCCGCACAAGCGAAAAATCCCGCAATAATCCCAGTGTCGGTGTCGGCATCGGTATCGGCTGGGGCAGCGGCGGATACCATGGCGGCGGAATTGGCATCGGTGTCGGACCTTGGTGGTAATCTAAAAGGAGAGTGTATCTACTGTGGAGTTTTCCCTAGGAAAACAGTTACTGGTCATCATTTTACTTATCTTTGGCAACGGCATCTTCTCTTTATTGGAAATGGCTATCGTAAGCAGCCATCAATCACGGCTGGAAGCGATTGCCGATGAAGGAAGCAAGTCGGCAGCTATCGTCCTAAAACTGCGTGAAAATCCGAATAAGATGTTTTCTACCGTTCAGTTCGGCATCACCCTGATCAGCCTCTTGACCGGGGTCTATGGCGGTACGGAAATGGCCGGCCCTTTATCGGTCTATGTGGCGAAGATTCCCGGCCTTGAACCGTATGCCTATACGATCAGCCTGACCGGCATCGTCGCTTTGATTACCTATTTGACCATCATCCTCGGTGAAATCGTTCCTAAACGGATTGCCATCGACAATCCGGAAAAAGTTGCCTGTCTATTGGCCCGTCCGATGCTGTATTTTTCGGCCGTCTGCACGCCCGTTGTCTGGATTCTGTCATGGTCTACGACGGCTGTTACCAAGCTGATGGGGGTCAAGAAGCCGGAAGTACTGCCGGTTACGGAAGACGAAATAAAACTGCTCTTAGAGCAGGGCGTTGAACTCGGAGCCTTTGAAAAAGAAGAACCGGAATTGGTAACGCGTGTCTTTCGCTTGGCCGATATGGACGTCGGTGACATCATGACCAACCGAACCCAGGTAGACTGGCTTGACGTCGAAGACCCGGAAGCGACGATGATGAAGGAACTGGTGGCCTTCAACCACAATAATCTTCCCGTCGGACGGGGTTCCTTAGATGATTTTATCGGCATGGTTTCAGTCAGTGAAATCTTTCAAAAATACTATGAAAACATTCGCACTCAAAAACCGGCATCCCTGCCGGCTATCGTAGAAGAATGTGTTCATAAGCCTATCTATATCCCGGAATCGATGGATATCATGAAAGTCGTCCACGTCTTCCGCGAACACAGCGTTCATGAAGTAGCCGTCCTCGATGAATACGGCAACTTCAGCGGTATCCTGACACTCCACGACATCCTTGAAGAGTTGGTGGGCATCATGCCGGCTGGCGAAGAAGAAAAGAAGGAAGAAGCCAACCGTATTATCCAGCGGGGGCCTAATGATTGGCTTATCGAAGGGTTGCTTCCCATTGAAGATTTTAAAGATTTCTTCGGTATCGAAGACGATCTTCCTGATGAAGAACAATACCTGTATAAGACCTTGGCCGGCCTGATTACTTATGGCGTCGGCCGCATTCCCCGAGAAACGGATACCTACGTGTGGAAGGACTTTACCTTTGAAGTCGTCGATATGGATAATCTCCGCGTCGACAAAATCCTCGTCACCCGTGATCCGGATTACTCCGAAGAGAATGAAGACGACAAATAAGTCGCTTCATCAATTAAATAAATTGTAACTAAAAAGGGACGGTAAACGAATGTAAACACCATTCGTTTACCGTCCCTTTTCTATGGAGACTATTCACTTTTTGTCGAGCGGAGAAAGAGATTTTTTAAGACTTCATGGGGATTTTTCTTTTCTTGAATGATAGAATGGACGGCAGCCGTAATGGGAAGTTCTACGCCGTAGCGATTCGATAAGTCTAATAAGGCTTCCGTCGTGCTGACACCTTCTGCCAATTTAGAAAAGGGATTTCCTTCTATGAAATCCTGACCGAAGCGGCGGTTGTTGCTGTGCAGGGAAAAGAGGGTCGCTTCGTAGTCGCCTAAGTGGCTGAGCCCGTAGACGGTCATAGCCTGGCCGCCCATAGCGGCTACTAAGACCGACAGCTCGTGAGCTCCGCGGGCCATGAGCGCCCCTTTGAGCGCCGTCATATGGGCGCCGTCGAGCATGCCGGCAGCGATGCCGACGACATTTTTGGCAGCCGCTCCGATTTCAATGCCCAGGAGGTCCTGGCCGTAATAGAATCGTATCAAGGGACTGGTAAAGGTATCGACTAAGAAATGGGTCAGTTCATTATCGGCTGAAGCGATGACCATGCAGTTGGGCATGCCGCTGAGAAAGTCCTGAACATGTCCGGGACCGACCCAGACCGCCGTTCGTACGGATTTTCCCAGCTCTTCTTCCATAACCGTCGTCAGCCTTTTGCCGCTGCCGGCTTCCAGCCCTTTCATGGCCAGGATGAAGGGGACGTTTTCATCAAAGCCGGCTTCTCTCAAGTTTTTCGTAAACGAGCGAAGCTGTTGGGCGCTGATGGAAATGATGCAGATATCGGCATCGGCCAGCGCTCCCTTCAGATCATCGGTCAAATCAATCGATTCCGGCAAGGTAAGATAGTCGTTTTTTCGCGTATTTTTCAGCCTGTTAAGGTTTTGGGAACCCGGTCGGCCCCATAAGGTCACGTCATGACCGATATGGTCGGCATACCAGGCGTGGAAACTGCCCCAGCGGCCGCAGCCTAAGACGGTGATTTTCATGGCATCTTCTCCCCTCAAAAAAATAAATACTGGTTCTTCAATTATAGCATGAATCGGGAAGTTCAGACAGGCGATGTAATTTCTTTCCTGATGGCTCGGTCAGGATTATGGTAGTATACTTTTTCGTTTTGATGATTTTTGTTGGAATTACAATGGATATTTGTCCTTTCCTTTCGTATAATGAACGAAGAAAGGCCGACAAGAGGCCCGATGATTCGGCTTTAGTCTTTGGCAGTCGTCTTTAGGGAGATGGCTGCAGCGAAAGGAGTATGTGCTATGGGAAAGAAGATTACAGAAAAAGTTACTTGGGTTGGCAAAATCGATTGGGAATTGAATACATTCCACGGCAATGAATATTCTACGGAAAAGGGTTCGTCCTATAATTCTTATTTAGTCCGCGACAAGAAAGTAGCTTTGATCGATACGGTGTGGAAGCCCTTCGATGAAGAGTTTGTCGACTATTTGAAACAGGAAATCGACTTGAAGAGCATCGATTACATCGTCATGAACCATAATGAAAATGACCACAGCGGCGCCCTTCCGGCTTTGATGAGAGAAATCCCTGACGTCCCCATTTACTGCACGCAAAAAGGGGAAGCCATCCTCCGCGGCCTCTATCATCAGGATTGGAACTACGTCAATGTTAAAACGGGCGATACCTTGGACCTCGGTGACAGTAAACTGGTCTTCATTGAAGCGGCCATGCTCCACTGGCCTGATACGATGTTTACGTACATGACCGGCGAAAACATCCTCTTCAGTAATGACGGCTTCGGCCAGCATTTTGCCAGTGAATGGATGTATAATGACTGCGTCGATCAGGCAGAACTCTATCATGAAGCCATGAAATACTATGCCAATATTTTAAACCTCTACAGCCCCATGGTTACCCGCAAAATCGATGAAATCTTGAAGATGAACGTCCCGGTCAATATGATCTGCCCCAGCCACGGCGTCATCTGGCGAGATAACCCCCTGCAGATTGTCGAAACGTATCAGAAATGGGCTAAGGAATATCAGGAAAATCAAGTTACCATCATCTATGATACGATGTGGAATGCCACGCGGCGCATGGCTGAATGCATTGCCCAGGGCCTGCGCGACGCTGACCCGTCGCTGACAGTTAAATTGTATAACTCTGCTGTCGACGATAAAAATGACATCGTTACCGAAGTCTTTAAGTCCAAGGCTATTCTGGTCGGTTCACCGACGATCAACTACGGCTTCCTCTACTCCATCGGAGGCATCATGGAAATGATCCGCGGCCTGAAGTTTAAAAATAAGAAAGCAGCCGCCTTTGGCAGCTATGGCTGGAGCGGCGAATCGGTTAAACAGATAACGGGCCTCTTAAAAGAAGCCGGTTTTGAACTGGTAAACGACGGCCTGCGCTGCCAGTGGAACCCTGATATGGAAACGCAGAATAACTGCCGCCAGTTTGGCCAGGAATTTGCTGAGTCGCTGGCAAAATAAAGGCATCTTTCCCATAAAAAAAATCGGATCTCTCTTGAGAGGTCCGATTTTTGTGTTAGCATGAATAGGTGAATTCCTTATCAGCCTTGTAAATGGGCAATGACGGCGTCGCGGTAAGCTTCTGTCGTCGCCTGTCCGCCGAGATCCGGTGTGAGTGCTTTCTTTTCAGCAAGGACAGCATCGACTGCCTTGTGGATATTGGCAGCAATGGCTGTTTCGCCGATATATTCGAGGAGCATGCAGGCCGACCAAAGAAGGGCTGTCGGATTGGCAATGTGTTTTCCGGCAATATCGGGAGCGCTGCCGTGAACGGCTTCGAACATGGCATAATCGTCACCGATATTCATGGAAGGCAGGAGGCCCAGGCCGCCGATGAGGCCGCTCGTAAGGTCGGAAATGATATCGCCGTAGAGGTTGGGCATGACGATGACGTCGAATTGTTCCGGCCGCATGACCAGCTGCATACAGGTATTGTCGACGATTTTATCGTCGCTTTCGATTTGCGGATAGTCGGCAGCGACGGTACGGAAGGTATCGAGGAACAAGCCGTCGCTCATCTTTAAGATGTTGGCCTTATGGACGCAGGTTACTTTTTTGCGGCCATGGGAGACGGCATATTCAAAGGCCGAGCGGATGATGCGTTCACTGGCTTTTTTTGTGATGAGTTTGATGGCATGAACCGTATCTTCATTCATCTTATATTCGACGCCGATGTATAGATCTTCTGTGTTTTCACGGAAGGTGACGACGTCGACGTTGGGAAACGGCGTCTTGACGGCCGTGTTCGATTTGGCCGGACGGATGTTGGCGTAGAGGTCGTATTTATTGCGCAGGGTAACGTTTAAAGAACGGAATCCCTTGCCGATGGGCGTCGTAATGGGCGACTTTAAGAGGACGCGGGTCTTTTCAAAAGAGGCAAAAGCGTCATCGGGAATGAGGGCCCCGTTCTTTTCATATTCTGCGGCGCCGACATTGAAGATTTCATACGTAAGCGGTGCTTTGGCTGCGTCGAGGATGGCCAGGACGGCGTCGGTGATTTCCGGGCCGATACCGTCGCCTTTAAATACAGTGATTGTCTTCATCGTTTATCTGTCCTTTCTGGGAATATAATCCATGAGGTCGCCGACGTATTTTGCGGCCGGACGGACGATGCGGTTGTCGTAGAGTTTGTGTTCGATGTTGTGGGCCAGCCAGCCGACCATACGGCTGATGACGAACAACGGCGTATACAAATCGCGGGGAATGCCCAGCATATTGTAAGCAAAGCCGCTGTAGAAATCGACGTTGCTGCACATGGTGACGCCTTTTTCCTTGGTCAGGGTATCCATGGCCAGTCTTTCAAAGCGGTTGTAGAAGCGGAATACGTCGTTCATGCCCTTTTCTTTGGCCAAGATGCCGCAGTAATGGCGCATGATTTCGGCACGCGGGTCGGACAGTGTGTAGACGGCATGACCGAAGCCGTAGACCAGGCCTTTATCGCTGCCTTTGAAGGTTTTATTGAGAATCTGATGGATGACATCGATGATTTGGTCGTCCGTTGCTTTGATGCCGATGGCGTCGATAATCTGTTCCATCATCAGGGATACGCGGATATTGGCACCGCCGTGACGAGGCCCTTTGAGGGCGCCGACGGAACTTGCCATGCTTGAGTAAATATCCGTATCCGTCGAAGAGACGACGATATTGGTAAAGGTCGAGTTGGTACCGCCGCCGTGATCGGCATGGAGGAAGAGCAAGAGGTCGAGAAGCTGGGCTTCTTTCGGCGTAAATTTGCTGTCTGGACGAAGCATGGATAAAATGTTTTCGGCTGTCGAGTAGTCTTTGCGGGGATAGTGGATGACCAGACTCTTACGGTTGTAATAGTGAATCTTGGACATGTAGGCATAGACGGCAATAGACGGCAGCTTGCTCATGATATTCAGCCCTTTGCGCAGGGTCTGATAGACGTCGGTATTGTCCGGATCGGGGTCGTAATTGTACAGGGTCAGTAAGGCGTGCTGCAGTTTATTCATCAAGTTTTTGCCCGGCAGACGGAGCAGGTTCATTTCCAAAAAGTCATCGGGCAAATCGTAGCCGTTTTGCAGTACCTTACAGAAAGCCTTTAATTCATCTTCTGTCGGCAAATAGCCGAAGAGGAGGAGAAAACTCGCTTCTTCGTATAAATAACCGTTATAATTGGTTTCTTTAACCAATTCACGAATATCTATGCCGCGGTAGTACAAAATGCCGTCACAGTCAACCTTTTGATCCTGTTCGTCACGGCGGTAACCGACGACATCAGCGATGCGGGTCAAACCGACGAGGACGCCTGTGTGATCTTCGTTACGCAAGCCACGCTTTACACCGTACTTGGAAAACCATTCGCGGGGAATCTGCGTGTAGTTTTGTGACTTGCCGTAAAATTGGGCTAAATAAATATTTTTATCCAATTTGATTCCTCTCTTTCCTGCAAGTATGAATATAGAGGAATAACTTATAAATTATCGGTTATTCAGGAATATTCATAAATTTTATCTGGGGAATATTTTTTAGAATATTCCTGCAAAGTATAAGTTATTATAGCATAATAATGGACAAAGTAAAATAAAAATCATGCAAATCGGATAACGTTTAAAGGGTAGTCACAGCCTTTTTGTGTATGATATAATATTTACTGAAATGGAATAAATTTTATATTGTGAAAGTTATTTTAGTAAATTTCATAATTTGAAAAGCCGTCGCTTCGGCGATGACAAAGGAGGGGTTAATTATGATTCAGTTATATGACGGCGGTGCCTATTTAGTCAACGGTAAGGACATCGTACCGGAAAATGACGGGGCTAAGCTTCAGCAGCTGACGGGAAAGACTGTTTCGAAGGAAGAAGCTCGCAAGGGAACGATTGCTTATTCAATTTTAAAAAATCATAATACAGCAGCGTCGATGGATAATTTAAAAATTAAATTCGATTCCATGGCGTCTCACGACATTACCTATGTCGGCATTATTCAGACGGCAAAGGCCTCGGGGATGGACCATTTCCCCCTGCCCTACGTGCTGACCAACTGTCATAATTCACTCTGTGCCGTCGGCGGTACGATCAATGAAGATGACCACGTCTTCGGTCTTTCGGCTGCCAAAAAATACGGAGGCATCTTTGTTCCGCCTCACGTTGCCGTCATCCATCAGTATATGCGTGAAAAAATGGCCGGCTGCGGCAAGATGATCATCGGTTCCGACAGCCATACCCGCTATGGTGCTCTGGGAACGATGGCTGTCGGCGAAGGCGGCGGCGAATTGGTAAAACAGCTCCTTGGAGATACTTATGACATCGCTTATCCCGGCGTCGTCGGCGTTTACTTGACAGGGAAACCAAACCCTGCCGTCGGTCCTCAGGATATTGCCATTGCCCTCGTAGGAGCCGTCTTTAAAAACGGCTATGTCAAAAATAAAGTCATGGAATTTGTCGGCCCCGGCGTGGCTTCCATGTCGACGGACTACCGTAACAGCGTCGACGTCATGACGACGGAAACGACGTGTCTGTCGTCGGTTTGGCGGACGGACGAAGATACCAAGGCCTATCTCACCCAGCATGGCCGCGGCGATGCCTATAAAGAACTGAATCCGGCTGACGTGGCCTATTACGACGGCTTCATCTATATTGACCTCAGCACGATAAAACCGATGATTGCCATGCCCATGCATCCGAGCAATGCCTTTACCATCGACGAGCTCAATGCCAATCTGGAAGACATCCTTCATGAAACGGAAGAAGCCATCAACAGCCGCATGAGCAATAAAGATTTGAAATACACCCTTACCGATAAAATTAAAGACGGTAAACTCATGGTACAACAGGGCATCATTGCCGGCTGCTCCGGCGGTAATTACAGCAACGTCGTGGCCGCTGCCCATGTTTTAAAACAGGGCTCCAGCAATAGTCATGACTTCTCCTTGGATGTATACCCCTCGTCCCAGCCGGTTTACCTGGATCTCGTCCGCAACGGCACTGTTTCGACCTTATTGGAAGCGGGTGCCATCTTTAAGACCGCTTTCTGCGGTCCCTGCTTCGGCGCCGGAGATACACCGGCCAACAATGCCTTCAGTATCCGCCATACGACGCGAAACTTCCCGAATCGCGAAGGTTCCAAGCCGGGCAAAGGCCAATTTGCCTCAGTAGCCTTGATGGATGCTCGCTCTATTGCTGCGACGGCCATTAACGGCGGTGTCCTGACGTCGGCTGACGGCTATATGGATGACTATGTAGAAACCCCCTATGAATACGACGATAAGCCTTATGCAACCTTGGTTTATCAGGGATTTAGACAAGGTGAAGATGAAGATTCTTTGGTCTATGGACCGAATATTAAAGACTGGCCCGATATGGAACCTTTGGCCGACTCGATTCTGCTGAAAGTATGCTCTAAAATCATGGATCCGGTTACGACGACGGATGAATTGATTCCTTCCGGGGAAACGTCTTCGTATCGTTCCAATCCCTTGGGACTGGCTGAATTTACCTTGTCTCGCCGTGATCCGGAATACGTCGGACGGGCTAAAGCCGTAAACAAAGTCGAACAGGCTCGATTGGCAGGAGACTGCCCGGCCGGTGTCGATCCTGACTTAAAAGCTGTCTTTGAAGCCTTGAATAAGCATTTTGACGGCGTTTCCATGAAAGACGTTGAAATCGGCAGTATGATTTACTGCGTAAAACCCGGCGACGGTTCGGCTCGTGAACAGGCAGCCAGCTGCCAGCGAGTCCTCGGCGGTCTGGCCAATATCTGCAGCGAGTATGCGACCAAGCGCTATCGCTCCAATGTCATCAACTGGGGCATGCTGCCCTTCCAAATGGAAGGAGAACCGGATTTTGAAATCGGCGACTATATTTACGTTCCCGACGTCAAAAAGGCCCTCGACGGCGACATGAAGGACATTAAAGCCTATGTCGTCACCAAGGGCATGAAGGAACTGTCTCTCTACATTGCGCCTATGACGGACGATGAAAAGAAAATTGTCAAAGCCGGCAGCCTGATCAACTACAACCGCAATCGCTGATCCTCATTCATCGAAGCGATCGTCTTTTTCAATGAGTCCTTCCTTCGGTGAGGAATGGTATCGGTTTTTCCAGGCCCGATAGAAAGTTGAATAATTGGTAAATCCGCATTCGTAGCAGATTTCCGTCAAAGCCCGTCCCTCCTGCATGAGGCGGCGGGCTTTTTGCAGCCTTTTTGCTGTAATATAACTGCCGGCGGTCATACCTGTCTCACTTTTGAAGAGGTGCATTAAGTAGTCCGGGCTCATATAGAACCGCTTGGCTAAGGCTGGAATCGACAGGTCATCGGTAAGATTATTTTCGATGTAGTCGACGATATGGGTGATTTTTTTGTGCTGTTGTTTTTTCTTTACGAAGCCGATTTTCTGTGTTTTCATATCCATCCAAAGATGGATGAGAAATTCCGAAAAGAGGGTCTCCTGCAGGAGTTTTCCCTCTGGTCCCGTATAAGACCATGCCCGCCGCAGGCGGCAGGAGACGTTGTACAGGCTGTCCGCTTCCTGGGGCTGGCGGAGGATGGGCGAAGCGGAGTCGGAAAAAATCTGGCCGACGGGACAGCCGCGCTGTTCATATGTCTTAAGGTAAGCCGGCGAAATATAGGCGATAATCCGCTCATAAGGGGAGTCGCCGATTACGGTCGGACGGTGAATTTTCCCGGAGGGAATGACGACGATGTCAAAGGGCTTTAAATCGTAGGCCGTTCCCTCGACGTCGTAGGAAACATGTCCCTGGAAAAAGAGGGTGATCTTGTCAAAGTCATGATAATGGTAGGGACAGGTCCACTGCCTCTTATCGACTAAGTGGAACAGTTTTAGATTACCTGATAAATAGCCTGTTTTTTGTGCCATAGAATGTTCCTTCTCTCTTTGATAGACTTTTCTTCAAAAGGAAGTTCGATTATCTTGAAATAGCATAATTTGCAATGTAAATAACATTATTTTCATATACTTTTCACTTTCCGTTATTGTATAATAGATGCTGTAAGGATTCAAGACAGTTACTTATCAATCATTATGAGTATATAATTTTTAATGGAGGGTATAAGATATGAAATTTGTCAAAATGCACGGTTTAGGCAATGATTTCGTCTTTTTTGAAGATAAGCAGGGCGCTGACAAGGATTTCTCCCAATTGGCCGTCAAGCTGTGTGCGCCTCATACTGGCGTAGGTGCTGACGGTATCATCGTCATCGTTCCCAGTGATAAAGCCGACGTCCGCATGCGCATCATCAATGCTGACGGCAGCGAAGCTGAAATGTGCGGCAACGGCATCCGCTGCTTTGCAAAATACGTTTACGATCATAAAATCATCGATAAAAAAGAATTTACCGTCGAAACCTTGGCCGGTATCATGAAGCCGAAGGTTATCGTCGGCGATGACGGTAAGGTAAGTTTAGTTACCATCAACATGGGTAAACCCTTTACGGACCGCTCTCAGATTCCTATGGAAGGTCCTGAAGGCCCTGTCGTCGATGAACCCCTTGAAGTGGACGGCAAGACTTATAAGATTACCAGCCTCCTCATGGGCGTACCCCATACGATGATTTACGTCAAAGATGTCGACGCCGTTCCTCTCCATGACTTAGGTCCTAAATTTGAAACCCATAAGGCATTCCCGCGTAAGACGAATATGAACTTCGTCCAAGTCATTGACGACCATACGATCAAGGTCCACACCTGGGAACGCGGTGCCGGCGCTACCCTGGCCTGCGGAACCGGTTCCTGCGCCTGCGCTGTCGGCTCCTTCATGAATGGCTTTACGGGACGCAGTGTCGATGTTCAGCTGTACTTAGGCACCCTTCACATCGAATACGATGAAAAAGACGGCAACGTCTACATGACCGGTCCGGCTGCCGTTACCTTTACGGGCGAATGGCTGGAAGATTAATTGATAACTGTATATAATTAAAAGAGGCTGTCATCGTGGCAGCCTCTTTTTACCATACATGAGAGGTATTTTTATGGAGATGCAACAGATTCAAAAAGGAAAATTCATCGATCGTCCCAACCGCTTCATTTCCCATGTCGACCTTGGCGGTCAGATCGTTACCTGCCATATGCCGAATCCGGGCCGGATGTGGGAACTCCTCTTTCCGGGAACAACGGTCTATGTGCGGCCTGCAGCCAATCCCAATCGCAAGACACCCTACGACGTCGTCGGCATTGAACGGGACGGGGCTCCGATTTTACTCGATACACAGTATAATAACGATACGGCGGCTTGGCTCGTCGAGAATCACCTCATCCCCGGCTGGGAAAGTTGGGATCTCATCCGCCGGGAAGTGACTGTCGGCGACAGCCGTTTCGACCTCCTGTTGGGAAAGGGGGAGGAGCGCTTCTTTGTCGAAGTAAAGTCCTGCACCCTTTTCAGCCGTAATGGGGCCATGTTTCCCGATGCTGTCACCGAACGGGGAAGAAAGCATATTTTAGAACTGGCTTCCATGAGTGCACAGGGCATCCATACCGGGGTCTTATTCCTGGTTCATTGGGATAGGGCTCAGTGGTTCCTTCCCGATTACCATACCGATCCAAATTTTGCCGAGGCTTTTTATGAAGCGGCACCGCACCTCGACTGGAAGGCCTTGGCCCTGCGCTGGGATGCGTCTTTTAGAAGACCCGAACCGGTCCGGCTGCTGCAGTATCCCGAAGCCCTTTTGACGACAGAAAATCACGACAGTGGCGACTATCTCTTTGTCATACGTCTTGCGGAAGATGCGGATATTGTCGTGGGGTCTCAAGGGACCATGCATTTTCCGCAAGGATATTACGTCTATACCGGTTCGGCGAAGAAAAATTTAGCAGCCCGACTGGCCCGCCACAGCCGCAGGCGGAAAAATCTTCATTGGCATATCGACTATCTCCGGCAGAAAGCCGACGTCGTCGCCGCCCTTCCCATTCGGACATCCGCTGATTTAGAACACGACCTGGCCAAGGCTGTCCAAGGGGTTTCCGATTGGCAGATCGACGGCTTCGGCTGCACGGACTGCCATTGTTCGTCTCATCTGTTTGGCTTTGATGCCAATCCCATTCACTATCGCCCCTTCATTCAAATTGTCGAAGATTTTCGCATGAATCGCCTTCAAACCATGATGTAAATGTAAATTGTATGGGGGAAAACGATGAACTCCCTGTTTTTTATGGGGTTTTATGTTATAATGTGAGATAAATCAAGGAATCAGAGGGGAGCGATGCGGTATGGAACGCTCACAGGCATTAGCTTTACTGCAAAAATATAATAAAGAACCTTTTCACATCATGCATGCTTTGACTGTTGAAGGCGTCATTCGCTGGTATGCTCAGGAACTGGGATATGGTGATGACGTCGATTTCTGGGGCCTCGTCGGTCTGCTTCACGACGTCGACTTTGAGCAGTACCCCGACGAACACTGCAAAAAAGCACCGGAACTCCTCGCGGAAATCGGTGCTGATGATAAATTTATCCATGCTGTCGTCTGTCACGGCTATGGCATCTGCGTCGATATCGCACCGGAACATATGATGGAAAAGGTCCTCTATGCTGCTGACGAATTGACCGGCCTCATCTGGGCCGCCGCTAAGATGCGTCCGTCAAAGAGCACGAAAGACATGGAAGTAAAGAGTTTAAAGAAAAAGTTCAAGGACAAACGGTTCGCTGCCGGCTGTTCCCGTGACGTTATCCAAAACGGCGCTGAATTGTTAGGCTGGGACTTGGCGGAACTGTTTGAAAAAACTATTTTGGCTATGCGCTCCTGTGAAGACGGCGTTCGCAAAGAATGCCTTGAACTGACAGGAGTGGATGAATAATAAGGAGGAATCTATTATGAAATTACGCAAAATGATTATGGCAGCTATGGCTGCGGCTGTGTTTACTGTCGGTGCTGCCGGTGCTTCTTTCGCAGCCGGTTTAGGTACGATCGATGCTGCTGCTCTCTTGCAGAACCATCCGAAGTATGCTAAGACCATGGCTACGTGGCAGGCAGACGTAAAAAATGCACAAGATGACTTCCAGAGAGATTTGAAGAAAACCAGCGATCAGAAAGCTCAGCAGGCACTGGTCGAAAAGTACAATAATAAATTGAACCAGCAGCGTATCGCTTTATTCCAGCCGCTGGAAAAGGATATCTTTGAAAAAACACAGGCCGTACAGAAAGAAAAAGGCTTGGATTACGTCGTATTGAGCGGTTCCGTCGTTATCGGCCAGAGCCAGGATATCACTCAGGACGTCGCTGCCCGCTTGAAATAAGGTCAGCATCTACAGCCTAAGGTAATATCCACCATTGAATATGTAAAGGCGCAGCTTGATTGAGCTGCGTCTTTTTTTTGTCAGAAATTGTCTATATGTCTCTGAGATTGTAGAGGACAGGCTTCATAACACTGATATTTTTTGAAAACCTACGGACTGCCGAAGGATAGGTAAAGAGTCGGAAAAGTATTTTTCTGACTTTTGACGTCATATTTGATTCATCTAGAATTTATAGTGAATAAAAGAACGTGTAATTATTGGTAGGAAATGGAAAAATAATGATTATGTTGTTGAGGGAATTCATGGAATTTCCAATTTGGGCAAAAAACGCAAAGGCTGTCTTAAGCGGTTGTCTTTTATTCTCATCGTCCTTCCCGTATGATTAGAGTACGAAATAAGTCATTCGGAAACAGAAGAAAAGGAGAATAAGTATATGGAAATCATTGCTATTGTATTGAGTTTGTTCTTATTAGTTACATTTGCTTACCGCGGATTTTCGGTTATTTTATTTGCACCGATCTTTGCCCTGTTTGCAGCGAGTTTTTCAGGCCTGCCTATTTTACCGGGGTATACTGAACTGTTTATGGCTAAAGCCGTTACCTACATCAAGTCCTTCTTCCCGGTATTCCTCCTCGGCGCCGTCTTCGGCAAGATTATGGAAGAAACGGGGATGGCCCGCAGCATCGCTTTGGAAACGATTCGCCTCATTGGCAAGGACAAGGCTATTTTCGCCGTCGTCTTCGCCTGCATGATCCTCTGCTACGGCGGTATTTCCATGTTTGTCTGCGCCTTTGCCGTCTATCCCTTTGCAGCCGCTTTATTCCGCGAAGCCGATATTCCCAAGCGATTGATTCCTGCCTGCTTTGTGGCCGGCGTCTTTACGGCTACGATGGACTGCTATCCCGGCTCCCCTCAGATTCAGAATATCATCCCGACGATTTACTTGGGAACGACGACCTTCGCAGCACCGATCTTAGGGTTAATCTGCGGGACCTTGCTGATTATCCTCTGCTTTATTTATCTTGAATTCCGTCGTAAACAACTGGCTCGTTCCGGCGAAGGCTACGGCAACCATACCCTTAACGAAACGGTCATCGATCCGGAAGCCAAACTTCCGCCTTGGCAGTTGTCGATTATTCCCCTTATCGTCGTCTTAGTATTGAACTTCTATTTCTCCATGATCTTCCAGTGGGACGAATCTTTATTGAGCCCCTTCCGTTCCATGAACGTACCCCTTTTGGCTAAAGGCGTCCACAACGTCGTTGCTATTTGGGCTCTGGTCATTGGCCTTTTGGCTGCCATCATTATCGCCAGTGCGACGGGACGTAAATTCATGTCGAAAAACACGAGCATTAAAGCGGCTCTCAACGCCGGTGCTTTAGGTTCTCTCCTGGCTATTATGAATACGGCGTCCGAAGTCGGTTACGGCAATGTTATCGCTTCTCTGCCGGGCTTCATGGAAATTGCCGATTCCCTTTTAGGTATCGGTCAGGGCATGCCGCTGTTCAACGTCGCCTTGATGGTCAATATCTTGGCAGGTATTACCGGTTCTGCTTCGGGCGGCCTCAGCATTGCCCTCGACATCTTCGGTCAGCATTTCTTAGCTGAAACGGCGGCTGCCGGCATTCCTGCTGAAGTTGTTCACCGTATTGCTGCCATGGCTTCCGGCGGCATGGACAGTCTGCCTCACAATGGCGCCGTCATTACGACCTTGGCCATTTGCGGTCTGACTCATCGCGAGGCTTATAAAGACATGTTTGCCATTACGATCTTAAAAGTCATCATCGCTTTCTTCGGCGTATTCTTCTACATGATCACGGGCATTGTATAAAAAGTTAGTGAAAAAAGGTACTGACGCAGGTGCGGCAGTACCTTTTTTGGTTATTCCTTCAGGTCTGTTGAACAGACTCTTCCGATTCTCGTCAAGATGTTCAAGGCATCTTCTCTTTCTTTCGGCGTAAAATCTTTGAAGACCAGATCGTTCAATTCTTCGATTTTCTGTTGTACCGGCTCTCTGATGGCCATTCCGGCTTCAGTCGGTCGGACGCGGATGCTGCGGCGATTTTTAGGGTCTAGGATACGGTCGATGAGGCCGCGCTTCTGCATTCTGTCGAGGACGCCGGAAATGGTGGAATTTTCGACTCGCAGGATGGTTGCGATTTCCTTCGGCGTCAAGGTTTCATTCTTCCACAGACAGGCAAGTACGCCGTATTGGCCGGGCGTAATGCCAAATTCAGCCAAGTGTTCGGAAAAGATTAAAAAAACTTCATGCTGTGAAATGGTTAGTAAAAAGTTAATACATCTCGTGTAATCCACAGGATATCTTCCTTCTTTCTGAAAATATTTCGTATTACTAATTACTATATATTTTATCATATTTCATTATATATAGCTATTGAATTTTTTAAATAAAAGAAAAGTACTCAGTATATAGCAATTCTCTATATCCTGCCGTATAATGAGACTGATACATGAAAAAAGGAAGGATACTGGGGGAAACCAATGAAACAAAAGAAAATATTCGGATTTGATTATACCAATAATGAGTACATGAAGATCTTCATGTACCTCTTAGTCGGCGGCTCGGCTGCCTTATTGGAATGGTCCCTGTTTTATATTTTTTTCAGGCTGCTGTCGGCGGCCCTTGTTTTTTCCGTACAGACGCAGACTGTCTTGACGGCTACGACCATGGCTTTTGCCCTGTCTACGCTGTACCATTATATTCTTTGTAATCGCTTCGTTTTTGACAGCGGAAGCCGTTATCAGCGCGGCAAAGAAGTCTCCCTGGTATTCGTTGTCAGTGCCATGGGGCTTGGCTGGAATCTGCTTCTCATGTGGCTCTTTACGTCATCGTCATTTTTGGGCTTAAATCCAATGATTTCCAAAATCATAGCCAGCGCTATCGTTACCGTCTGGAATTACGTATCGCGCAAAAAGTGGATTTTTAAATAGAAGGGGGTGTCTTTATGGCACAGGCAGCAAGAATCATGGAAATTTTGCAGGAAATGATTCATATCGACAGTGAAACGAATACGCCGAAAGAACGGCAAATGGAACAGTATTTACAGCAGTTCTTTTCAAAAATGGACGTTATCGGCGGTCTTATTCACGTACCGAATGACCGTTGTGAACGATCCGTCGTTTACGGACTCGTTCAGGGGAAGACCAGCCGCACCGTTATTTTCATGAATCATCACGACGTCGTCGATATTGAAGTTTATGGTAACTTGAGGGATCAGGCCTTTGATCCGGACGAGCTGCAAAAAGCCTTGTCCCATAAGGACACGAGCGAAGACGTTCGCCGTGACCTTGAAAGCGGTGAATGGCTCTTTGGCCGCGGCTCCTGTGATATGAAAGGCGGGGCTGCTGCCCAGTTGGCTGTTTTTGAAGACTATGCCAAACATCCGGGGGATGCCAGTTTACTTTACCTCTCCCTTCCTGACGAAGAAACATATTCGGCCGGGATGCGGACGGCCATTACCCTGCTCAATGAACTGCGCAATTCCTATCACTTAACCTACGATATCCTCATCGACAGTGAACCGAACCGTAAAGTAAAGGGCGAACTCATTTCGTTTACCGGCACGGTTGGTAAGATACAGCCCGTCGTTTTTGTTCAAGGTAAACCCGTTCACATCGGCTTGTATGACACGGGCATCAATCCGACAGGCGTTTTAGCCCAGCTCATTGCCAATACCGAAGGCAATAAGGATTTGACTGACGCCTGCGACGGTGAACAGACGCCGCCGCCTGCCTGGGTCTACCTCCGCGATCGAAAGGAACGGTACGATGTTACCCTGCCCCAGCGCGTCGCGGCGGCATTGAACCTCCTTACGTATCAGAAGACACCGGACGACGTCATGTATGTCTTATTGGAAGAAACGCGGCGGGCCGTTCACGATTTGTCCCGAAACATGGGGCGAGATCTTAAGATGGAGGTTCTCAGTGCCGATGAGCTCATGCAGCAGGCTATGGCTTATCCCGGATTTGATGTCTTTTACCAGTCGGCTAAACAGGCATCCTTCGTATCCCTTCAGGACGGCAAGAGTACCTATGTAGAAGAAACGATCCGCCTGTTAGAGCAGATCCTTGACTTCACCGGTATTACGACGCCGATGGCTGTCGTCGCCTTTGCTCCGCCCTACTATCCGGCTGCCGACAGCCTGGCTGTCCCAAATTCAGAATTTACGGGCTTGTTGGAAAAGTTGTCGTCTATGGAAGACATTCAGTTTAACCGCTACTTTAACGGCGTTTCCGACTGCAGTTACTGCTGTGTCGATCCTGATTTCAATGAAAAGATGATTGAAAAGAACCTGCTCTTGTGGGGCAAAGCTTATCCCTTCGACTTAAACAGCTTGAAGAAACTTCAAATCCCCTTCATGCTCTTAGGACCTTGGGGCAAAGACCTTCATGAGAGGACGGAACGGGTCAATATCGAAAGTGTATCGAAAAAACTTCCTGCCGTCTTGGATGCAATTATTTCATACATAGGAAAGAATCATTCGTAAATAATATCAAAATTCTTATTTAATGATGAAAATGCATTGCAAAATGTAACTATATTGTAAAAATGATATGTTATACTAAGCAATAATAATGTCGTAGGCGACAATATTAAATTCAAATAAGAAAGCAGGGATTGATAATGAACAAAAAATCTTTAGTCTTGGCTGCTGTTATGGCAGCATGCTCTGCATCCTTAGCTTTTGCTGCGCCGCAGACGCAGTGGGAACAGGGACAGTGGCAGGTTGATTTGGGTGCTTGGAATACCAAGGCTTCCGTTGATGGTGATAAAGTCGCTGGTGAAGGTGGCGACATCAGTACCGATACGAACTGGAACTTCCAGGGCGGCGTTACCTATGGCCTTACGGATAAATGGGGTCTGCAGTATAATTACTACGGCCTCAAATCCGACGGCAATAGCGAAACTCTCGGCATTGGCACCGATGGTTCTCAGCAGGAAGTAAACGCTGTTTACTCCATCAATAAGAACTTCGCAGCTTACGCCGGCTGGAGCCGCATCGAAAACAAATTGAGCGGCGGCGGTTATTCGGCATCCGATACCAACAACATCGCTCAGATCGGCTTGATTGCCAAAGCTCCCTTGGCTGATAAACTCGACGTTTATGCAAAAGGCGCTTTGGGCACGAAGAATACGACCATGTGGGAAGCCGGTCTCGGTTACCACGTAACGCCGGATCTCGATATCAATGCCGGTTACCGTTATTTAAATACGAAGCTTGGCGATAAAGACTCCAGTCCGTTTTATACGAATGATGATTCTAACATCTCTTACAAGGGCTTCATCGCTGGCGTTTCCTATCGTTTTGGCGGCGGTCCTAAGGAAGAAGCTCCTGAACCGGCACCGGCACCTGTTTACACCCCGGCTCCGGCAGCTCCGGCTCCGGTTTACACCCCGGCCCCGACTCCGGCTAACGACTACTACCTTGAAAGCGTTCACTTCGGATTTGACGAAGACCAGCCCCTTGCTTCTGAAAAAGCCAAGATGGATCACTTCGTCCAGGTTGCCAAAGCAAACCCGAACGATACCTTTAAACTCGTCGGCAATACCGATGCTAAGGGCAGCAACGCTTACAACGATGACCTTTCGAAACGCCGCGTAGACAACGTAGCTGCTTATGCAGAAAGCCAGGGCGTTCCGGCATCGCAGATGGTACTCGATTATAAAGGTAAGACCGATCCGGCCAGCACCAATGACACCGAAGAAGGTCGTGCCGATAATCGCCGCGTCGATATTTGGCATCACTACTAAGAATCAGCATAACTTCTCTGAAGTCGTATATAAAACTCGCATGGCATCGGGCCGTGCGAGTTTTTATATACGGTAAATGAAGGGCCTTTGAGCGGCTTTGAAAAAAATTCTTGATTTTTTTAGAAATTTTCTTGCCAAAATCGATTTTTCACGATATAATAATGTAGCTAACTTAATAAGAGTACTGGTGCGTGGTAATTCGCCGGGGCTTGTGCAATGGGAACCTATGAACCTTGTCAGGTCCGAGAGGAAGCAGCAATAAGTAGATCTTTCCATGTGCCACGAGGAAACCTGGCGGGTTACCATACACGAGTACTTTTCAGTTGGTAAAAGCAGCGGTTAGCTGCTTTTTTTCATATGCGGAAGGATTTGAATCGATGGCATACATTGCACTATACCGTAAGTGGCGGCCGAAAAGCTTTGAAGACGTTGTCGGTCAGTCACATATTACGGAAACCCTGCAAAAAGCGATAGAGACGGACAAGGTGGCCCATGCATACCTGTTTTCGGGTCCCCGCGGAACGGGTAAAACCAGTACGGCCAAGATTTTTGCCCGGGCCATGAACTGCGTCAACGGACCGACGGCCCATCCCTGTAATGCCTGTGAAGCCTGTCTCCATATCATGAGCGGCGAATCCTTGGATGTCGTCGAAATCGATGCCGCCTCCAACCGCAGTATTGAAGATATCCGCACCTTGCGGGAAACGATAAAATTTATGCCTGTCGAAGGGCATAAGAAAATTTATATCATCGACGAAGTCCATATGCTGACAACAGAAGCCTTTAATGCCCTGCTGAAGACCTTGGAAGAACCTCCGGCTCACGTCATCTTTATTTTGGCAACTACCGAACCGGAACGGATTCCGCTGACTATTCTGTCCCGCTGTCAGCGGTATGAATTTCGCCGTATTACCAGCCAGGATATTGCCAATCGCCTGCTCTATGTGGCTGAACAGGAGCAGATTGAATTGACGAAAGGTGCTGCCCATATCTTAGCGGTCCAAGCTGACGGCGGCATGCGCGACGCCCTCAGTATGTTTGACCAATGTGTCAGCAATGCATCCGGGGCCGTCGATGAAAAAATGGTTCGCGACTTATTGGGACTCATCGGTAAGGACTGGCTCTTTTCCTTGTCTCAGGCCTTATTTGACGGCCGCAGCGACGTCATCATCAAGGGCGTCGATGACATCATCCAACTGGGAAAAGAGCCGCGGGTCATTTTGACCGAGGTCTTAGCTCATTTACGGGCGCTCATGCTTTTTCAGGCTGCGCCTAAATCGGATTCTCTGTCAGCCTACAGCGACAGCCTCAGTGAACTCCGTAAACAAGCCGAGGCTGTGTCGCCGGAAGCCATTTTTAGGATTGTAGACGTTTTACAACAGGCGTTACTGACGGCCAAGACCTCGCCGGTCCCGCGGATTGCCGTTGAAATGGGTCTCCTCATGGCGTCACGGAAGTTTACACAGCCTGTAAACACCGTGGACGTAAACGCGGCAGCTGCCCGGCCGTCACCTAAAAAGCAGCATCACGAAGCGATTCCCGTACCGGAAGAAGACGATTATGAGACCTACCATGCTCCGGAAGAAACAGTTCCTTTTCCGGAAGATGATTTCGTCCCGTCGAAGCCGGTACCTTCTCCTGCTGAATCGGTGGTTCAACAGCAAATTGTTCCGGCAGAAGAAAGACCGGTACCGCCGCCTGCTTCTGATAACAGGCCTGAAGCTGATGCCGCGCCTCAGCCATCGGCTACGCCTTCGGATACAGCTCCCATCGTATCGGCTGATTACCAGGCCGTTTGGGATAAGATGTGTGCCGTCCTCGATAAAGAAAAGAAAAAGGCCGTCTTGTCCTGTATTCGCAATGGACGCGTCGTTTACATCGGCGAAGGACAGGTCATCGTCGCCTTTAAGACGCCCTTTATGGTTAAACGAGCCAATCGGGAAGATTACTTTAAACTTACCGATGCTGCTCTGGAATCGGTCCTCGGCAGTCCTCATCATATGCAGGGATTCCTGGAAGGGGACGCGGAACTGACCGTTTACGAAAAAAAAAAGGATAAAACCCTAGCGGCATCCCCTGTGGCTCCGGCCGTTCCTGACGTCGTTCAGACGACAGAACCGGATCCGGTACAGCCGCCGGCCCCGCCGGAAATCAATATTCCAGCTCCTGCTGAACCGACTGAGACGGATGAACCGCCTGAACAGGATGAACCGCCGTGGCAGCCGGCATCGATGGAAGACATGAGTGACGCCGAACGGGCGGCTCTCGGGCCATTGATTAAAACGGTAGGAGATTGTAATATATATATAGAAAACAAAAAATAAGCTTGAAAGAAACAGGAGGAAATCAAATGTTTGGTGGAAATATGCAAGGCATGATGAAAAAAGTACAAAAAATGCAGAAGGAAATGAAGAAACTGCAGGAAGATTTGAAAAAACGCACCGTAGAAGCAACGGTTGGCGGCGGTGTTCTGACCATTGTCATGAACGGTGAAAAAAATGTAGAAAGCGTTCACATCGACCCGAGCATCATCGACCCGGAAGATGCCGAAATGCTGGAAGATCTCATGGTAGCGGCTGTCAACGAAGCCAATAAAAAGGTTGACGATATGATGGCTCAGGAAATGAGCAAGATCACAGGCGGGATGAACCTGCCGGGAATGTTCTAATGGATACGCCTTTAGACAAGCTTACCGAGCAGTTCCGATGCCTGCCGGGAATCGGGGTTAAAACGGCTCGTAAGCTGGCCTATTATATCGTTCAGCAGCCGGCGAGCCGGGTCGATGAATTTATCAATGCCGTCCGCGATGCTAAGGCAAATATGCATTTTTGCTCGGTTTGCTTCAACCTGTCTTCTCAGGATCCCTGCCCCATCTGCAGTGATACCAGCCGCGACCGCTCGACGATCTGCGTCGTAGAAACGCCGCAAGATGTCCAGGCTATTGAGCGAAGCGGTGATTACCATGGCTTATACCACGTCCTTCACGGGGCTCTGTCCCCCTTGGACGGGGTCAACGTCGAGGATCTTCGTATTCGCGAGCTTTTACAACGCCTGGGAAATACTGATGTAAAAGAAGTCATTCTGGCAACAGATCCTGACGTCGAGGGCGAGGCCACTGCTTTATATCTGTCCCGCCTGATCAAGACGGCCGGAATCCGCGTAACGCGTATTGCCCGCGGACTTCCTATGGGCGGCGACATTGAATATGCCGATGAAGCTACCTTGGCCGGTGCCGTTGCCAATCGGCAGGAAATGTGAGGGTTTTATGGAGTATCTGTCGATAGCCGTCGGAATCGCCATCTTATACCTTGTGCATAAGGTGATTTTGACCCCGATGCGCCACCTCGTGGTCAATGTCATCATTGGCCTTATCGTGCTGTATGGCGTCAATCATTTCGGCTATCTTTTTGGTTTTCAGCACGTTCCGATTACCTTGGCGACAGGCTTGATCATCGGCCTGTTTGGCCTTCCGGGCGTCGTGCTGGTTACGTTGTATTATACATTTTTCTAACGTATGCGAAGAAGGGATATCGTGAAATTAAAGAAATGGGCTGTTCTGGCCTGTACTGCCGTTTTAGCAGTTTCTATCCTTACAGGCTGCGGCAACAGCGTGTCTACGGAAACGGAGACGGTCTCCAAATCGAATCACCCCGTAGCGCTGACTTTGGATGCCAATATTACAGCTTTGAATGTGACCAACATCGTTCCCAAAATCTCGGGCAAGCTCGTATCAACTCCGTTGGCCGTAGGCCAGCAGGTAAAAGCAGGTGACGTCGTCGCCCAAGTCGATTCTACACCGTATCAGCAGAGCGTCAGCCAGGCTGAAGCCGAATTGGTAGCAGCTTCGGCAGCAGCGGCTCCAACCTATCGGACCGTTACCGTTCCCGACAACGGCGGCAGCGACAACAGCGGCCGTCGGGCGGAATTGAAGGCTTGGTACAACATGGGGGCCTTGTCCAAGGTCGAATACAATCAGATGATGTCTGACTCCGGCGGCGGTTCCCAGACCGTTCAGGTGCCGGAATCGACACCAGTCAATCAGGAACGGATTGCTCAGCTCCAGCAGGCTATCCAGACGGCCCGCGACATGTTGGGAAATGCGACGATTTACTCCCCTATTGAAGGGCGGGTAACGGCCGTATCCGACAATCCCTCCATTGCCGTTGCCGGAGGCGTCTTGGCCACGATTCAGCAGATGTCCCCGTTAGTTGCGACCTTTGCCGTACCGGAAATGTATATCAACGCCTTGTCCGATGCTAAGAAGGGCGGCAGTTTACAGATTTCCATCATCGCTCCTTCAGGAGAAACGGAAACGGGCGAACTGACGTACTTGGCGACGGAAAAAGATCCGTCAACCGGTTCTTATATGGCAAAAGTCACCTTTAATAATGCCAAGAACCTCTTTGTTCCCGGTGAATTTTACCACGTTCGCATTGCAACGCCTCAAGAAGTTTCACAGATTACCGTGCCTAAGACGGCTGTCCGCACTAAAGACAGCGGCGACTTCGTTTACATCGTCAACAGCAGCGGATTGGCTGATGCCCGTTCCGTCCTGACCGGCGATGAATCCGACGGCCGCGTCGTTATCCTGGACGGCCTTCAAGAAGGCGATATAGTTGTTTCTAATCCTCCTGATTCATTGGAAATCGGGATGAGTGTAAAGTCGTAATTTAAAGGGAGGGAGAGGCCAATGGGTAAAGACGAACATCAGAGCAGCTTATTGAAATCGTTAGAAAAAAGCCTTGATGTCCTCGACTTGTTCGTCGAGTGCAATACGGGGATGACCTTGAAGGAAATTTCCGAACAGACTCGCCTGAACACGTCGACGGCATTCCGCATTGTAAACACCTTGGAACGCCGGCAGTACCTGACCCGCAATGATGCATCGAAGAAATATCGCCTGGGACCTAAGGCGCTGGCTCTCGGATACTCATCGCACTGGACTGAAAATGTAGTTACCCTGGCTAAACCTTATTTACGGCGTTTACAACAGTTGTTTAATGAAACGGTCAGTATTTACATTGCTGAAGGCGAATTTCGCATCTGTTTAGACCATGTAGAAAGTACCCATTCACTTCGAAGGGTCATTCCCATCGGTGAATCCCTGCCCCTTTATAAAGGGGCAGCCGGCAGGGTTCTCCTGGCTTGGGCTCATGATGACGAACGTCAGAGTTATATCAATAAGTACGGCAATATGTCTGAAGATGAGTTTGCTTCCATCCGCCACAACGGCTATGCCATTACCCAGGATGAAAGCGAGCACGGACTGTTTGCCCTAGCCGTTCCCATTTTTAACTTTGAAGGACAGGTGATTGCTTCCTTGACCATCGCCGGTCCGTCCATGCGTTTTTATGACTCCATTCGTCAGAAAATGTTGTTTACAGCCAGTCAATATGCCTATGAAATTTCACATTCCTTAGGGTATCGGAAAAAATCATGATAGGCTCTCGTTGGACGCCTGATGAATTTTTGTCCGATGCCGTGGATATAGCGCCCAAACTCTTGGGACAGTACCTCGTCCACGATACCCCGGAAGGCCGTTGTGCCGGACGGATTGTTGAAACGGAGGCTTACGGCTGCCGATATAAAGGCGCCGTTGATGACGGGTCGCACAGCTTCAAAGGAATGACCCGGCGGACGGCACCGATGTTTCATGTCGGCGGCATCAGTTATGTTTATTTTATTTATGGGATGTATTCCTGTTTTAATGTCGTTACCGGTCCGGCCGGACAGGGACAAGCCGTCCTCATTCGCGCCGTCGAGCCGGTTATTGGCCTGGAGTTAATGGCCGGTCGCCGAAAGGCAAAGATACTTGGCAGAAACCTGACAAACGGTCCGGGGAAGCTCTGTCAGGCTTTCGGAATTACAAGAGAACAGAACGAGCTCGATTTGACGGCATCCGGCCTTTATCTGGCTCACAGTGAGAATGAGTCTGCTTTTGATATTGTGCAGACGACGCGCATTAATATTGACTACGCCACGTATGGAAAGCATTTTCCCTGGCGTTTTTATATTAATGACAATCCTTATGTATCTAAGGTGTGATAAGTTTTAGGGGGAGATTACTATTATTCAATTCAGAGAATTTCGATTAGAAGATAAACCGCTCATCGATGCCTATTTTCAGGAAAAACGATATGAACAGGCTGATGCGACTTTTATGACCTTGTTTGCCTGGCAAAAGCCGTATGAAATTCAGTGGGCCGAAGAAGACAACGTACTCTATGTCCGCTCGGGCCGCGGTAAAAAGCAGTTTTGGATTCCGCCTTTTGCCCGCAAAGACGGAAGCTTCGTCAAAGGCGTCCTGCGCATGCATGAGTGGTTTGAAGAACACGGCTACCCTTTCCTTATGAAAGGCGTTACGCCGGCAGCTGTCGAACGAATCAAGGCCCTTTGTGAAGACTGTTATGACTTCACGCCGGACCGGGATAACTATGAATACGTCTATTTGACCCAGAGTTTGATTAATTTATCCGGTAAGAAATTCCGCCAGAAGAAAAATAATCTCAATCACTTCCGCAACCAATATATCGGTAACTGGGAATATGTACCCATTACAGAAGATATCTTTGATGAATGTCTGGAAGCCGAAAAGACTTGGTATAATCAGCATGAAGACGGCGATGACGATGATGAGCTCTTAGGTGAACGTCACGCTATCGAAACGGTATTCAATAACTGGTCGGCCCTGAAGCCGACAGGCGGTGCCATTCGCATGTATAATAAAATCGTCGCCTTTTCTATCGGCGAAATGCTCAATGACGATACGGCCATCATCCACTTTGAAAAGAGTGATCCTACGATTCGCGGCCTGTATCAGGCGATTAACCATGAATTTGTCGTCCACGCCTGGGCCCATACGACCTACATCAATCGTGAAGAAGACATGGGGATTCCCGGCCTGCGCCATTCCAAGGAATCGTACAATCCCGACCATTTCGTAGAAAAATACGACGTTACACTGCGTAAAAAATAAGGGGGCTTTTTTATGGATTTCCGCTTGGCTTCTAAAGAAGACCGGGGCCTCGTTGAAAGCCTTTGGGACTACTGTTTTGAACATCGGGAAGATCCGTTCTTCCAGTGGTACTTCAACAACTTCTATCAGCCGGAAAACGTTCTCATCGGCTTTCAAGACGATGAGATGGCCTGCCTGACTCACCTCAATCTCTATACCCTGTCTCTGCGGGGCAAGGCAATCGACACGTCGTATATCGTCGGTTTGGCGACTCATCCGGCAGCCCGGCGCGGCGGCATTGGCGGCAAACTGTTGACAGCGTCCCTGGCAGAAATGAAAAGACGGGGCCATTACGTCAATATCCTCATGCCCAGCAAGGCCGGTTTTTATCAACCCTATGGCTATGAACTCTACTGTCACCAGTGGAAGGAAACCTTACCCCTTGAGGCCCTGCGTCCCCTGACTGATCGGACTGTACGCTACGCTTTCGTCAACAGCAGTGATCAGTGGCCCTACTTGGCTGCCGTTTACGAGGGCTACACCAAAGGTCTTTCGGGGTATGCCTTGCGTGATGAAAAGAGTTGGCGCAGTCATATCGACGCTCAGTTAAAGGAAGGCAATATCGCTGTCTGCTTCGATGGTGATACCCCTATCGGCTATGCCTTTTATCAACTGGGACAGCCGACGATTGTCAGCGGTGAATTCGTCTATACCTGCCGCAAGGGCAAGAGGGGTCTCCTCGGCTATATGTACAACCATCGCTCCCAGGGCGAGGCTTTTCAGTGGAACGAAGGCATTCACGACCAGTCCTATCGCTTCTACCCCGATGGAAAATCGGGTCACGAAACGATGCCCTTCATGACCGGCCGTATTGTCGATGTCAAAGGTGCTTTAGAACAGCTCCCTTATCGAAATGACGGCACCGTTACCTTCCATACGGAAGATCCCTTGGCCGATTGGAACTGCGGGACTTTTACCCTAACCGTAACTGACGGACGCGGCACGGTCGTGAAAGAAACGGAAAAAGACGCTGACGTCACCATGCCCATCGGAACCCTGGCCTTATTGGTCTTTGGCGCCATGGATATAAGTGACTTAGCCTTCAACGAAAAACTTAAAGGTCCAGACGAGGCCTTATCGACTTTGCAGGCTTTGTTCCCGACAGAAAAAAACTGGATCAACGAATGGTATTAAAAGACTTTTATAAAATGCTGTCTCTTCGGGGGCAGCATTTTTAGCAGCCAGCCTGTTTCATAAAGGCCGATGTCCCATGATAATGTTTTCCTGTCAAGAATTGTTGTGAAACGAATTTACATTAGTTTATGGTGCGGATAATTAGGTAAATACGCGAATTATAAAATTAAAAACAGCCTTTGTTTACGAAATAAGTAAACTTGTAAATGACTGCCGGATTATAAATGTGATCCATCTTCTTATCAATATGAGAAAGAGAATTGGAGTGTGTCGTGAGAAATTGGGTTCGTCGTCATAAGAAAAAAATCATAAGAGTCTTCATGGTCCTTCTTGTCATCGCTGCTGCTCTTTATGGCCTTTGTTTTTACATGAGCTATAAGGCTGCCGATATTTTTAACAAGACCGTTGCCGAGCGCCAGCTATTTCTGGGGACGGTTACCGTAGAGCGATTGACGGCGACACCCGGCGGAACCGTGTCCTTTGAAAACCTGCTGTGGGTCGATTCTGACGGCAAAAAGTTGGCAGAGATACCGGAGGGGCAGTTTACCGTTAAGATACGGGATATCGTCACCGGTCATATCGGGACGCAGACCATCGAGACGGTGACCTTGAATGATGCCTACCTCCATTTGATTTTTAACGACAAGATGGAGCTGCAGCACATCAAGTCCAATCAGGATGGCGACACGAAAAAAGAGAAGAAGGCTGTCGAACTCACGGGGCCAAAGGGCAACCGTCCCTTTAACTGTCGTGTCGTACTGCACCACAGCGTTATAGAAGCAGAATCGCCGGACCGTCACTTTACCATGGAAGACGTCGATTTAGACGCGGATATCCATACCAAAGGCAAGACAAACCTTAACTTACAGACAGGTCCTTTTTCAGGAACCGTTGCTGCGAAATCCCTGCGAATCCGGGGCAGCATCGACTTTAGGCCCGATACGCCTCAATATGATTTATTCCTTCTCCTGACGGACTGCAATCCCAAGTCCCTCGGTGCCGGCCTCGATATCACGGATCCGGCGACGATTTCCGCCGATATAAGAGGTCCTTTGAATAAGCCCGTTATCGATGGCATTTTAACGATGGATAAGCTCGATATTACGACCTTAGTATTTACTGACGTCAAAGGTCAGGTTCACTATGAAGGCGGGAAACTCGATATCAACGATGTGACCGCCGGTGTATTCGGCGGCTCCATGAAGGGAACGGGACAGGTCAACTTAGATGAAAAATCATACACGGCAGACATCGTCGGAACCAAGCTTCAGGGCAGTATTGCCGCTCATGACTTATTTTTGCGCTGCGATGTAGACCTCAACCTTCATATGGAAGAAAACCGTACAGCCGGTACCAAGGCCGTTTACGGTGATTTTCGCTCCGGTCCCGGCCGTTACCACGGCCTGCCCTTCCGCGGTATTTCCGGTTCTTTTGCTCAGGACGGGAAGGATCTTCACTTCCAAGATGTCATCATATCCATGTTCTTTGGCGACGTTTCGACCGATGCTTTGTCGATTGTCGACGGCAAGGTGCACATGGAAACCATCCATGTCAACTACAAGGATGGCAGCCACAGTCACCATAAAGGTCCAGGTTTTGATAATTAATATTGATTTTCTTTAGAAAACAGATAAAAATAGGTTTCAGAACCTGCAAAATGTGTTATAATAAAGTTGCTTAAATAAAAAAAGCCCGTTTTGTGCGAGTTTTGAGAAAGGACTCAAGGAGGTATTACTATGCTTGATGCAAAAGTAAAAGAATTAATTAATGCTCAGATTAATGAAGAATTTTTCTCTGAATATTTGTATTTGTCCTTTGCCAACTACTTCTATGACAACGGCCTCGACGGCTTTGCCAACTGGTATGACATTCAGGCTCAGGAAGAACATGACCACGCCCTGTTGATGCGGACTTACCTGCACAACAACGGTGAACGAGTTCTCTTTGATGCCGTTAAAAAGCCGCAGAACGATTTTGCAAGTGCTGAAGCCGTCCTCAAAGAAGGCTTGGCTCATGAACAGTATGTAACTTCCTTAATCAATAAAATCTATCATGCTGCCGACAGTGTCCATGACTACCGCACCATGCAGTGCTTCGACTGGTTCGTCAAAGAACAGGGCGAAGAAGAAAAGAACGCTGACGACCTGCTCAAGAAATTTGAACTCTTTGGTAAAGATCCGAAAGGCCTGTATTCTCTCAATCAGGAATTGTTGGCTCGTACCTATGTAGCTCCGACCCTGGTTTTATAAGGTAAGGGATAGGGTTTACTTCTTCAGTACAAATACATAGCGTATATCAGGTGCGTAAGCTCAATAGAGAAGTCCGGTGAAAGACCGGCGCGGTCCCGCCGCTGTAAGGAGGAGCCCGGCTGCACGATGCCACTGTACGGATTCGTATGGGAAGGCGCAGCAAGGCTGTGAATCCGAGCCAGAAGAACTGCCTGGTTAAAAATCACCGATTGACCTGCGAGCGATAGGGATGGCGATTGATAGTCAGAACGCACGACGATATAGACTAGGAGAGTCTCGCATAATGTCATTGGACATCTATGCGGGGCTCTTTTTTTATGAGGATCATCGATGGTGAACGCTTAATGTATATATCTTAAATTTTTTATTTAAAGGAGAGATTGTTATGCTTCGCAAAAAAATGAAAACCGCCTTGATTCTGTCCCTGGCTATTACGTCCTTTGGTGCTTTTGGTGCCACGTCCTTTGCTGCCGGCTATACCCTCAACCCGGAAGTCAAAGATGCGACGCCGGCTTTAAAGCAGGCTGCTGAAATCGGTGTCCGCACGTACAACAACCCGGCTATGCAGAACGTCGCCAACAAAGACGCCATCTTGGTCCTCAGCTTTGGTACGACCTATAAAGACAGCCGTCAGAAGACCATTGATAAGACCGTAGCCGACATTCAGGCTGCTCATCCGAATCAGAAAGTCGTCGTCGCCTTCACGTCGCATATCATCGTCGACCGCATTAAAGCCAAAGAAGGCCTCGATATTCCGACGCCGGAAAAAGCTATGGAACAGTTGAAAGAAGAAGGCTATACCCGCGTTGCCATCACGTCTCTCGACGTCATTCCAGGCATGGAATACGCCTATGACTCGGCTATTTTTGACCTCTACAAGAATGATTTCAAGAAAATGACCCTCGGCACGCCGATTCTCTACTGGATGGGTCAGGAAGATCAGCGCGATGACGTTGAAGAATTTGTCCAAGCCTTTTCGACGCAGTTCCCTAAAATCGGCGAAAAAGAAGCCGTTTTAGTTATGGCTCACGGCACGCCCCATCCGGCTAACGCCTACTACTCCGTCGTTCAGAACCGCCTCGACTCGGCAAACCTCGGCAACGTTTACATCTATTCCGTTGAAGGCTGGCCTCATTTGGATACGGTCATCCCCCTGCTCAAAGCGAAAGGGATTAAACACGTCACCCTCATGCCGATGATGATGGTTGCCGGTGACCACGCCAACAATGACATGGCCGGTGCCGAAGAAGATTCCCATAAGAGCATCCTCGAAAAAGAAGGCATTACCGTTACTCCCTATATCCACGGCCTCGGTGAAAATGACGCCATCCGTCATATGTTCGTCGAACGGGCCGACGAAGCCTGGAATGCTTTAGAAGCTGAATAATTTGACTTCATGGAATTTTTTGATACCAAATTAGTCCATCCTTTTCATGTATTATTCCACTCCCGCCTCTTGTATACTTGAATCACGAAGAACACGTAGTAAAACGTGAGATATAGGAGATGGAAGACATGAAACAAGTGAAAATAATTACAGCTCAAGAAGCGGCGATGCTGGTAAAAGACGGCGACGTCGTAACGACAAACGGATTCGTCGGTTCCGGTCAGCCCGAAGCCTTGACCAGCGCCTTGGAAGAACGGTTCTTAGAAAGCGGTGCACCTAAGGATTTGACCCTCATCTACGCTGCCTCTCAGGGGAACACGGACGGCCGCGGCGGCGATCATTTTGCTCACGAAGGCATGTTGAAAAAAGCTATCTTGGGTCACTGGAATGCCGTTACCGCCCTTCAGGCTCTTGTAAACGACAATAAAATCCAGGCTTATAATCTGCCTCAAGGCACATTGTCTCAATATTTCCGCGACGTTGCAGCCCATCGCCTGGGCACGATCACTCACGTCGGTCTCGATACCTTTGCCGACCCCCGCATCAGTGGCGGCCGCCTCAACGATGTTACTAAAGAAGATTTCGTCAAAGTCGTCGAAATCGACGGCCATGAACAACTCTTCTATCCGCGCATGGATATGAACGTCGGCTTTATTCGCGGCACCTATGCCGATGAATGGGGCAACGTCGTCATGAGCAAGGAAGTTTCTCCTTTCGATGCCACTCCCTTGGCTCAGGCCGTTCATAACAGCGGCGGCACCGTCGTCGTCCAGGTCGAAAAAATCGTCAAAGGCGGAACCTTGGACCCGAAATTGGTCAAAGTACCGGGCATCTACGTCGACTACCTCGTTCAAGTAGATGATGAAGCTAAGCGCCAGCAGTCCTTCGACTGTGAATACGATCCGTCCTTGACCGGCGAAACGACGATTCCTGTCAAAGCCCTCGATCCGGCTCCGCTCAATGCTAAAAAAGTCATTGCCCGCCGGGCTGCCCTCCTGCTCCTCAACATGAGCAGTGAAGCGGTCATTAACTTGGGTATCGGCATTCCGGAACTCGTTTCCTCCGTTGCCAATGAAGAAGGCATCGGCGACAGCCTGACCATGACTGTCGAAGCAGGGGCCATTGGCGGCATTCCTCTCGGCGGCGTTCGTTTTGGGGCCTCAGTCAATGCCGAAGCCTATATGGACCAGGCTACCCAGTTCGACTTCTACGATGGCGGCGGCTTGGATTTGACCTGCCTCGGTCTGGCCGAATGCGATAAAGAAGGCAACATCAACGTTTCTAAATTCGGTACGCGCATTGCCGGCTGCGGCGGCTTCGTCAACATTACCCAGAATACGAAGAACGTCGTCTTCTGCGGTACCTTTACGACGGGCAAACTGCGTGAAGAAATCAAAGACGGAGAACTCCACATCCTCCAGGAAGGGAAAGTCAAGAAATTCGTTCCTGAAGTCGGCCACATCACCTTCAGCGGCAACTATGCCCGTAAGCATAAACAGCATGTCCTGTACATCACCGAACGCGCTGTCTTTGAAATGAAAGAAGACGGCGTCCACCTTACAGAAATCGCACCGGGCATCGACCTGCAGAAAGATGTCCTCGATCAGATGGGTTTCACGCCGATCATCGACGATGTCAAGATTATGCCGGCCTTCCTGTTCAAAGACCAGCCAATGGGCTTGAAACAAATGAAAGAAGACCTGAAAAAATAAGCTCCGTAAATATACGAAAACCGCTCCACGATATCATGGAGCGGTTTTTTTAGTATATAGAATTTTTATTATTGTGACAAAGACAGGGTCCGTTCGATGAGGGGCTTGTACGTTTCATACTTCTTCTTCAAGGCCTCATGGTCGTATTGGCGGTACGACGGCTGATTCTTCATATTTTGGAAGGCATTTAGCAGCAGTGAATGGAGTCGGTTGCTGCTGATGATGTAGAATGAATCGGCATTGTTATGAATGTTCCGCTTGTTCTTTTTCAAGAATCCCGTCTTGTAGTTGGAATAGAAGGACAGGTCTTTTCCCATATAGGCATCGTCACCGACGGACGGTAAGAGGACGCCCATGGTAAGTTTGGGATTTTTTTCCATGCCGTCCAAGACGCTTTGAATATGGTCCTGTCGTTCCGACGCCGTAAGATGGTATTCGATATCGGTCAAATAGATATAGCCCGATTCGACGTAGCGCAGGAGGGATGTCGTCGGCATCATAAAGGTGATTTCCGAGGCATTGAGGACTTCTTCCCAGGTTACGCACAGGCGCTGGATGGAAAAGGCCTGTTCCGGCGAGGCGTTTTGGCTGATGCTGTCGAAGACTTCGTGGGGCAGGAGAAATTCAAAGCCGATGGTCAAGTAGAAAAAGAAGCGCGACGTTGCATAGAAAGCCGTGCGGTAGCCTAATTCATCAAGTCCGAGGGAACTGGCCGTCGACATGATGGCCTTCTGTTCAGAGCCGGTGAAGCTGAATTTTTCATAAATATCCCAAACCATGGACTCGTCGAAGATATAGGTGCACATCTTAAAGCGCATCTGCGTATCCAAGGCGTATTGGACGACAAAGGCCCCTTTCAGGATGATGAGGTTGGCATTGGCCGATTCCTTTATATCGTAAAAGACGAAGTCGATATCGAGGTATTCGTCTAAGGTGCGGTATAAGTCGGTTAAAGCCTCCGGATCGGATTCCAGTTTATCGAGGTCAAGGCCGACGCGGACGACGAGCTTGTTTTTGAGCTGAATTCCGTCAAAGTATTTCCAAAAGCCGGAACTGCAGATGGTGGAGAACTCACCGAGTACCAGTAATTCTCCGTCTTCTTCCAGATTTTGAATGCTTTTTTGCAGCAGGTCCGATAAGAAGGCCGACGTATCGTGATGGCCTGTAATGACCTGGATAGACGGGCGATTTTCCTTATTTTTCGGGGCTCTGTTTTGATGCAGTGTCGTCCGGTATGCGGAGCAGAGATACTGGCCGATCTCAAAGCCCAGATCCTCTGTATTTTCAGAAATGGGGAAAGCCTTAAAGAACTTGGCCTCCTTCTTCTGTTTTTGGATTAACTCAGCAAAATACTGGCCCATCTCCTCGTTTATCCGCTCTACATAGCGGGAAGACGGCAGTTTTGTGCCGTTGCTCCACTTGTTGACATAAGACACGTCATAGCCGACGACGTCAGCCAGGGAAATGAATTTAGCCTGTGTAAAGGCGATGAGCTTTTTAAGCGTTGAAGCATATCCATCGGAAATCATGGCAGAGCCTCCTTATAATAGATTTTTATATTGCCTGAAAGGGAGGGTATCACTTTCAATTTGTTATGAAGATTATTCATTATCTGTATAAATTAAGTTCAACAAACATGTACATTTTATCACATGGAATGGTGAATCACAACGGATTTTGACAAAAAAATTCACAAGGACTTAATTCTATGCAAAAAAGGGCAAGCCTTTCCTGTTTTGTTCCAAGTCGGTCATTTGTATACTGTAGTCACAAGGTTGGTTCAAGACGAACCGACAAATAGCACATAGTTAGTTACGATTAGAACTATATTAGGAGGCTTTCATTATGGATTACAAAAACATTAAATTCGTCAACGAAGAAGGTATCGGTATTTTAACAATCAGCCGTCCCAAGGCACTCAACGCCTTAAATACAGAAACTGTTACTGAATTGAACGACTGCGTCGGTAAAATCGAAAACGATGAATCGGTCAAAGTTGTCATCATTACGGGCGACGGCGCTAAATCCTTCGTAGCCGGTGCCGACATTGTAGAAATGTCGACGAAGAACCCTGTTGAAGGCCGTAAATTTGGTAAAATTTCCCAGGATACGTTTACTCGCATCGAAAACCTTCCGCAGCCGGTCATCGCTGCTGTCAACGGTTTCGCTCTCGGCGGCGGCTGCGAACTCGCCTGCGCCTGCGACTTCCGTTATGCTTCGGACAATGCAAAATTCGGCCAGCCTGAAGTTGGTCTCGGCATTACCCCGGGCTTCGGCGGTACTCAGCGCCTTCCCCGTGTCGTTGGCCGTGGCTATGGCAAAGAATTGATCTTCCGTGCCAACATGATCGATGCTAACGAAGCTTATCGCATCGGCTTGGTCAACAAAGTTGTACCCCAGGCTGAATTGATGGATGTCTGCAAACAGACGGCTAAAGAAATCATGGCCAACGCTCCTATCGCTGTACAGCTCGCTAAGACGGCTATCAACCGCGGTATCAACTGCGACGTCATCACCGGTATTGCTTACGAAGACGAAGTATTTGCACTGTGCTTCTCCACAGCCGACCAGAAGGAAGGCATGGACGCATTCGTAAACAAACGCGCTAAAAACTTCCAGGGCAAATAATTGTCATAAGTCAGCATAAATTAGGACGCCGTTTGGCGGCGTCCTTTTTTATAAATATTAGTATGCAATAAGAACTATTTTTAGGAGGAACACCTACCATGGATTTTAAACTTACTGAAATGCAGCAAGATATCGCAAATCTCGCCAGAGATTTTGCTGAAAAAAAATTAGCTCCCACCGTAAAAGACCGCGACGAACAAGAAGTTTTTGACCGCGCTATCCTCGATGAAATGGGTACCCTCGGCCTTCTCGGGATTCCCTGGGAAGAAGAAAACGGCGGCGTCGGCGCTGACTTCCTCAGCTTGGCTGTTGCCTGCGAAGAAATCGCAAAAGTCGACCCCTCTATCGCTCTCAGCTTCGAAGTTCATACGATGCTCTGCTCCTGGCCGATCTGGAAATTCGGCACGGCTGAACAGAAAGCCAAATACCTCCAGCCCTTGGCAGAAGGCACAAAACTCGGCGCCTTTGGTCTTACCGAACCGAATGCCGGCACCGATGCTTTGAACGGCTCCACTGTTGCTGTTAAAAACGAAGACGGCAGCTACACCTTGACCGGCTCCAAAGTCTTCAACACCAATGGCGGTGAAGCAGACGTTACCGTCGTCTTCGCTTCGACGGATAAATCCCTCGGTGCAAAGGGCATGAGCGCTTTCATCGTTGAAAAAGGCATGGAAGGCTTCACTTACGGTAAAAAGGAAGTTAAAATGGGTATCCGCGCTTCCGTACAGCGTGAACTCGTATTCCAGAACGTTAGAATCCCGGCTGAAAACCTCCTCGGCAAAGAAGGCGAAGGCTTCAAAATCGCTATGATGACCCTCGACGGCGGCCGCGTCGGTGTTGGTGCTCAGGCACTCGGCATTGCAGAAGGCGCCTACAACGCAGCCCTCCAGTATGCGAAAGAACGTACCCAGTTCGGCAAGCAGATTGCAAAATTCCAGGCTGTCAGCTTCATGTTGGCTGATATGAAACTCAAAATCGAAACAGCTCGCCTGGCCGTTTACAAAGCTGCTTGGAAGATGTCCCAGCCCGACGTTAAATCCTATTCCGTCGACGCTGCTATCGCCAAGAAATACGCTTCTGACGTAGCTATGCAGGTTACCACCGACGCTGTACAGGTCTTCGGCGGCTACGGCTTCACCCGTGAATATCCGGTTGAACGCTACATGCGCGATGCTAAGATTACCCAGATTTACGAAGGTACCAACCAGGTACAGCAGATGGTCATCTCTGGTGCCATCCTCCGCTAAGTTGTAAACCTTACTTTCTCCTCAACAAATAATGATATAGAATAGTGTATATAACCGCTTACATAAAGGCCCTGACACAACCTCCGTCAGGGCCGTTATTTTCGCTGCTCAATGATAAGTATGCTCATTACGCATGAATCGGTTGACAAGGATGACTTCATAAGGTAGAATAAAACAAAAATAAAGCTTTGTTGCTAAATACCTAACTATGTTTACCCTATTATTCATCATATATTTGAACCATTCACAGAGGAGGAGTTAACATGAAAGACGTAAAATTCTATCAGCTTGAAGGTAAAAATGTAGTGGCTTTGCTTAGCGGTATCGTAGAAGGCGCAACGCCGATCGCTGTCGGCTCCGTCGACGCAGCCAAAGAAAAACACATCCCTGACGTAAAACGCGTTGGAGATACCATCGAAGTTACCGTTGGTTCCGTAGAACATCCGATGCTCGAAGAACATTACATCGAATGGATTGCCTTGGCAACGGACGACAAACTGGAAGTTAAATTCCTGAAACCGGGCGAAGCTCCGAAAGCCGTTTTCGCAGCTGTTGATTCCGGTGTCGTATATGAATCCTGTAATCTCCACGGAATTTGGAAAGCCGAATTCTAATCCATAACGCATCTTGTAAGACCCGTCTCGTTGAGACGGGTCTTTTTTTTGTATATCTTTTCTACATATAGTCTTGACAATTCCTTTACACGGGAGTATACTGAATAAGCTGTCAGGGGGAAGCCCCGAACGGCCGGCTGAGACAACAGCCGCAAGCGAAGTTTTTGAAAGTTCTTTCAAAAACGTGCTTGACAAGCTCCTTCGAGTTTGGTAAGAT
>OFMH01000117.1_pt1 | contig 55506 bp, 70 predicted proteins | sample 1541761 | NCBI WGS metagenome assembly OFMH01 (sample SAMN04209249, study PRJEB22552) | human gut metagenome | biome: gut; material: feces | host: Homo sapiens | place: USA: Oklahoma
TACTCTTTTCGTAAACAAAACAAAACCCGGCAGGGCTATGCTTGCAGTTTCGGAAGATAAGGGAGCCGCTCAACTTATGGGCGTAAATGTAAACGGTACTATTGCTATGACTTTTGCAATAGGTTCTGCTCTTGCAGCCGTTGCAGGTGTTCTTCTTTGTTCTGCATATCCTACTCTTACTCCTTATACAGGTGCAATGCCGGGTATAAAGGCGTTCGTTGCTGCAGTGTTCGGCGGTATCGGTTCAATTCCCGGCGCTATGGTAGGCGGTATTCTTCTCGGCATTATCGAGTGCTTCGGAAAAGGATATATTTCATCTCAGCTTGCAGACGCTATTGTGTTTGCTTCACTTATAATTGTTCTTGTTGTTAAACCGACAGGTATATTCGGCAAGAAAATTACAGAAAAGGTTTAAGGAGGTGCGTAATATAATGGCTAATTTTAAAACACCTCTTAAAAAGAGTGAAAAAAACAATCTTATAACATACGCACTTCTGATTTTGACATTTATCATTGTGCAATCTTTAAATGCAACAGGCAATGTTTCAAGTCTTGTTGAAGGACTTTTAGTTCCTCTTTGTGTATATGTAATTGCCGCTGTTTCTTTAAATCTCACAGTAGGCGTACTTGGAGAACTCAGTCTCGGACACGCAGGATTTATGTGCGTCGGTGCATTTTCAAGTTCTTTTTTCTCCGTATGTACAAGACAGATAATAACAGTTGATTGGCTTAGATTTATTATCGCTATTTTTATAGGCGGTTTGGTTGCGGCAATTTTCGGATTGCTTATAGGCATTCCCGTTCTTCGTTTGAGAGGCGACTATCTTGCAATCGTTACACTTGCATTCGGAGAAATTATTAAAAATGTAATGAATGTTTTGTATGTGGGCGTTGACTCTCACGGTATTCATTTCTCAACTACAAGTTCTATGGCACTCGGTCTTGAACCTGACGGCAGAGTAATCATCAACGGTGCGCTCGGTATTACGGGTACTCCGAAGGACTCAAACTTTGTTATAGGTTTTATACTTGTGTTAATCACAGTTTTTGTTACTCTCAATCTTATAAATTCAAGAGCAGGCAGAGCAATTATGGCTATCAGAGATAACAGAATTGCAGCTGAATCACTTGGTATAAACATTACAAAATACAAACTTTATGCATTTATCATCTCTGCATTTTTCGCAGGAATTGCAGGCGTTTTGTATTCGCATAACCTTTCAAGCTTAACTGCTACAACAAACAATTTTGGTTACAATATGTCTATTTCTATACTCGTATTTGTTGTTCTCGGCGGTATCGGAAATATCAGAGGTTCTGTGATTGCGGCAATCGTGCTTACACTTCTTCCCGAAGTGCTGCGTTCTCTCAACGATTACAGAATGCTCATTTATTCAATCGTTCTTATTCTTATGATGCTCTTCTCATCAAGTCCGCAAATGATTGCACTTCGTGAAAAGTATTCATTAAAGAAAATATTCAACAAAAAAGAAAAAAATAAAAAGGAGGCTGCTGAATAATGGCTGTTCTTGAAACAAAAAATCTTTCTATTTCATTCGGTGGCCTTAAAGCAGTAGATAATTTCAATCTTAAAATTGAAAAAGGTCAGCTTTACGGACTTATAGGTCCCAACGGTGCAGGTAAAACTACTGTTTTTAACTTGCTTACAGGCGTTTATAAACCTACGCAGGGTACAATTCTTCTTGACGGAGAAGATATTACGGGCAAAAAAACGATAGATATTAACAAAGCAGGTATAGCAAGAACTTTCCAAAATATCAGACTTTTTAACAATTTGAGCGTTCTTGACAATGTTAAAGCCGGCTTGCACAATGAGTACAAGTACAGCGTTTTGTCGGGAGTTCTTAAATTGCCGTCTTATTTCAAAAAAGAGGCTGCAATGAATAAAGAAGCGCTTGAACTTCTTAAAGTTTTTGACCTTGATAAAGAGGCTGATTTTCTTGCAAGAAATCTTCCGTACGGTAAACAAAGAAAACTCGAAATAGCAAGAGCGCTTGCAACAAGACCGAAACTTTTGCTTCTTGACGAACCTGCGGCAGGTATGAACCCAAATGAAACGCAGGAATTGATGGATACAATCAAGTTTGTCAGAGATAAGTTCGATATGACAGTTTTGTTAATTGAACACGATATGCGACTTGTTTCGGGAATATGCGAAGAACTTACCGTTCTTAATTTCGGTCAGGTTCTTGCAAGCGGTGAAACTTCAACTGTACTTAATAATCCTGAAGTTATTACTGCATATCTCGGCGAATAAGGAGGAAAAAATATGGCACTTCTTGAAGTTTCAGATTTAAAAGTATATTATGGTGTTATACAGGCGATTAAAGGTATATCATTTGAAGTTAATCAGGGTGAAGTTGTTGCACTTATCGGTGCTAACGGCGCAGGTAAAACAACTACTTTGCACACTGTATCGGGACTGTTGCCTGCAAAAGAAGGAAAAATTATTTTTGACGGCAAAGATATATCAAAAGTTCCGGCTCATAAAATAGTTTCAATGGGTATGGCTCATGTGCCTGAAGGCAGAAGAATTTTTCAGGAACTCTCTGTTCTTGAAAATCTTAAACTCGGCGCATATACAAGAAAAAATAAGACTGAAATAGCTGAATCCATCGAGATGGTTTACGATAAATTCCCAAGACTTAAAGAAAGAAAAAATCAAGTTGCGGGTACTCTTTCAGGCGGTGAACAGCAGATGCTTGCTATGGGTCGTGCTTTGATGAGTAAACCGAGAATTATACTTATGGACGAACCGTCTATGGGACTTTCTCCTCTTCTTGTTTCGGAAATTTTTGAAATCATTAAAGAAATACGAAACAGCGGAACAACAGTGCTTTTGGTAGAACAAAATGCTAAAAAGGCACTTTCTATTGCCGACCGTGCTTATGTTCTTGAAACGGGAAACATAACTCTTTCGGGCGACGCTTCAAAACTTATCAATGACGAGTCAATCAAAAAAGCATATCTCGGAGAATAAATACATTAAGGAGATGTATTTTTATGGATAACTATGTAATTACTATTGCAAGAGGATACGGCAGTGGCGGACGAACAATTGGAAAGCAACTTTCCGAGAAACTCGGTATTCCGTTTTATGACAGAGATTTAATCTATCTTGCTTCAGAGGAAAGCGGTATCAATATCAAACTTTTCGGAAAAGCAGACGAAAGAATAGAAAAAGGATTGTTTTCGTCAATTCCGAAGCCATACGACGGCAAACTTATTCCTCCTGAAAGCAGTGACTTTGTGTCCGACCAAAACATTTTTAATTATCAGGCAAAAATCATCAAAGATTTAGCCGAGAAAGGTCCGTGCATTATAATAGGAAGATGTGCAGATTTCATACTTAAAGATATGGAAAATGTTTTAAAAGTTTTTGTTTGGGCACCGTTTGATAAGTGCGTTGACACAGTTTGCGAACTTCAGTCTATTTCTAAAAAAGACGCTGAAAAGAAGATTAAAACAATTGACCGTCACCGCAGTAATTATTATAAACACTATACAGGCCGCAGTTGGCAGGACTATTCAAACTATGATATTTGTCTTAACAGTGAAAAACTCGGCTTTGATAAAACTTGTGATGTTATAATTGATTATCTTAATACGGTAAAAAAATAATACGGTAAAAATATTTTTAAAAGCCACTTTAAAAAGTGGCTTTTTCTTTACATATTTTGATGTATATTATATAATATACAAAATAAATGAACTAAGAAAACTATTATTATAAAAACGGAGTCAGTTTATGAGCGATATGCTTGATACGGTTGAGGGAATTATAGAAAGTATTGCTTACAAAAATGGAGAAAACGGCTATATTGTTTTTGAAATCAGCACAGAAGATGAAGCAGTTACCGTTGTCGGATATACTATGTCGGCAGAAGTCGGAGAAAATGTTGTGTGCAGAGGCGAATGGGTATATCATCATTCGTACGGAAGACAGTTTAAGGCTGAAACCATAACAACATCTATGCCTGCCGACGAAGTCGGAATTTTAAAGTGTCTGTCAAGCGGAATGATTAGCGGAATAGGCAGACAAACAGCAGAAAAAATTGTTGAACGCTTTGGCGACAAAACATTTGACATAATAGAAAATGACCCTGAACGACTTACCGAAATTAAAGGAATTACTCGTAAAAAAGCACACAAATTCAGCGAACAGTACAAGCAAAAATTCATAAATAACACGGAACTTGAGGCATTGAAACACTATGGTCTCAAGTATGACGAAGCAATAAAAATTTTTAAAACATACGGTCTTGAAGCAAAAGAAATTTTGATGACCGACCCCTATGTTTTTTATATAGACGGTTTTATAAAATATGAGAGAGCAGAGATAATCGCAGGAGATATTTTCGGTGAAAACTATGTTGCCGATTCACAGTATGTTGCAAGTGTCATTTATGTTATTCGTCACAATCTTGAAATGAACGGTCATACCTGTATTCCAAGAAAAAAGATTATCAAGCCTTGTATTTCTTTGCTTGATTGTAATGAAGACGCCGTTGAAATTGCAATAGATGAGTGTATTGAACAAAATCAGATTGTAAGTAAAATTGTTGACGGCGAAGAGCGATTGTTTTTGCCGAAAATCTATGATTGCGAGTTAAACATTGCAGACAGATTGAAAACAATAAAAAGAATATCGCCAACGCCGATTGAAATTGACAAAACAGAAATAAATACTTTTGAATTGTCAAACGGAATTGAGTTTGATGAAAAACAGAGAAAGGCTATTGAAACAGCAGTAAAAAAAGGACTCATGATTTTGACAGGAGGTCCCGGTACGGGTAAAACAACTACTGTAAAAGGTATCATTACACTTTTGAAAAACAGAGATTTAGATGTTTGCCTTGCTGCTCCTACGGGCAGAGCTGCCAAAAGAATGACGGAACTTACGGGATTTGAAGCAAAGACTGTCCATCGTTTGCTTGAAGTTGAATACAGGGATAATGACGGTCATAAGTTTGTACACAATTTAAGAAATCCGCTTGAAACCGACGCAGTCATTCTTGATGAAGTTTCTATGATAGATGTTACTTTGTTTTCTGCTTTGCTTGACGCTTTACCGATGGGATGCCGTCTTATTATGGTCGGTGATAACGACCAATTACCGCCTGTCGGCGAAGGAAATGTGCTTGCAGATTTGATTAAAAGCGATTTCATAGATGTTATACGACTTGACAAAGTTTTTCGTCAGGCACAAAAAAGTTTGATTGTTATGAATGCTCATACAATTGTTAACGGCGAAATGCCGGAACTGAATGTAAAAAACAGTAATTCGGATTTCTTTTTTTCACAGGAAAATTCTCCTTATAAAGCACCGTACAAAGTTGCAGATTTTGTTACAAGAAGAATACCGTCTGGCTTTGGCTTTGACCCCATAAAAGATATTCAGGTGCTTTGTCCGTCTAAAAAAGGCGATGCCGGAACTGAAATGATAAATCATATTTTGCAGGAACAGTTAAATCCGCCGTCAAAAAATAAAAAGCAAAAAGTTTTTAAAGGCTATGTTTTGCGTGAGGGCGACAGAGTTATTCAAACAAAAAACAACTATGATTTAGTTTGGTTCAACGGCGAAAAAACAGGAATGGGTATTTTCAACGGCGAAATAGGAATTTTGCAAAGCATTGACTTGGAAAACGATATTATAAATGTCGTGTTTGATGATTACGAGGCAATGTATTCTTCAAAAGATATTCAGGATTTGGAACTTGCTTATGCAATGACGGTGCATAAAAGTCAGGGCTCCGAGTTTGATGCAGTTGTTATGCCTGTTGTGAGTGTTCCGAATAAATTGTGTTACAGAAATTTATTCTATACGGGAGTTACAAGGGCAAAAAAACTTCTTGTTCTTGTCGGTACACAGGAACAAATTAAAAAATTGGTGGATAATAATAAAAAAAGTATGCGTTACAGTGCACTTAATTACTTTTTATCTGTTGACAACGAGAGTGTTTTTAAGTAGCATAGTAATATATTAAATAAGTGAAACAGGTAATTTTATGTTTGGATTTGATTTGGGTATAGACCTTGGTACATCTTCTCTTGTTATAGCAATGCCGGGTAAAGGCATAGTTCTTAACGAGCCTTCCTACATTGCTTACAATGTTGAAGATGAAAAAATGATATATGCTGGAAAAAGAGCTTACTATTTGCAAGGCAGAGAGCCGCAAGGTGTTCAAGTTGCTCAACCGTTAAAAGACGGTGTAATAGGCTCATATAAACTTACGGAAAAAATGCTTTCGTTTTTTATGGACAAAGTAATAGGCAAGACGATTTTCCGTCCGAGAGTAGTTGCTTGTGTTCCGTCCGTTACGACCGATGTTGAAAAGCGTACTATCATTTCAGTTTTGATAAATGCAGGTGCAAGAAGCGTCTGTCTTATAGAAGAGCCTTTGGCTGCCGCTTTCGGTTCAGATGTTGACCCGCTTCAGCCGGGAGGAATTTTTGTAATAGATGTCGGAGGCGGTACAACCGACCTTGCAATAGTTTCAGGCGGCAGTATGGCACAAACGGAAACTATAAAAATTGCAGGAACGGACTTTGACGAAGAAATAGTAAAATATATGCGTTTGAAATACGGTATGAATATCGGTATAAGAACTGCCGAAGAAATTAAGAAAAACATAGGTTGTGCATATCCGAGAACCGAAAGAATTTATATGAACGCAAAAGGCAGTGATGTTAAAACAGGATTGCCGAAAGAAACAGAGATTACGGATATGGATATATACGATTGTCTGTTTCCTCTTATCGAAACAATAAAAGAGGGTGCGGTAAATATGTTTGAAAGGACTTCTCCTCAACTTGTTTCGGATATAAGCCGTACAGGTATTTTGCTCACGGGCGGAGGAGCGTTGATGTACGGTATGGACAAAATGTTTTCCGAAGTCTTGGGTATTGAAGCAAAGGTTGTGAAAGACCCGCAGGAGTGCGTGGCAAAAGGAACAGGCATCGCCCTTACTAAAATGCATATCCTTGACGGATATGGCTATCGTTTCAAAACAAAAGAAGATGTCAGAATACGATAACATTAAACAAAATGTATTAACAAAATTATTTTAATGCCACTCGCAGAGTGGCGTTTTTTGAAAGGAGTTTGCAAGTGAACAGATTTTTTTACTATCATCCGTCTTGTGAATTTCTTTTTTTCTTTTTTGTAATATCGGTTTCAATGACGGTTAAAAATCCTTTTTTTCTTGCCGTATCATTTGTTTCTTCTTTTGCGTATCTTTTAAAACTTAAAGGTAAGTCGGCATTTTCCAAAATGTTTAAATTTATTTTGCCATTGCTTATTATCGTTACCGTTTTAAACGGCTTGACAAATACTTACGGTTTTACGGTTTTGTTTGAATTGCCGTGGGGAAACAGCGTTACGGCAGAGGCTTTGTTTTATGGGTTTTGTCAGGGACTTGTATTTACGAGTGTAATAATGTGGTTTATATGCTATAACGAAATTTTGACAAGTGAAAAGTTTTTGTATTTGTTCGGAAAAATCTTTCCTAATATAACGCTTATGATTTCAATGATTTTGAGATTTATCCCTCATTTCAGTCAAAAAGCGGAAGAAATACGACAGTCAAGACAAGGTGCAGGAATACAAAAAGCGAAAAAGACCGCAGAGTCTGTGGCAGTTTTTTCTGCACTTGTTTCATATTGTCTTGAGAGCAGTATTTCACTGTCTCTTTCAATGAAATCAAAAGGCTATCCAAGTGAAAAAAGAAAGCCGTATTGCAGATATAAGTTTAAGTCTAAAGATTTGTATTATATTTTAATCATTTCTGCAAATATTTTTGTGGTTTTGTTTTGTATCTTTTCGGGAAAAAGTATGTTCCTTTTTGAACCTGAATTGTATTTTGAAAATTCACTTCTTTTTGATTTGAGTTGCATTTGCTTTTTTGTAATTTGCATTTCACCGCTTGTAATAGATTTAACGGAGGACTTAAAATGGCGTATATTGGAATTGAAAATGTAAGTTTTAAATATCCTCAGTCAAATGATTTTGCATTGAAAAATGTGAATTTGTCATTTGAAAAGGGCAGCGTAAATCTCGTTCTCGGAAAATCTGCAAGCGGAAAGTCAACTTTATTGAGTCTTTTGTGCAAAGAAATTGCACCGAATGGCGAATTGACGGGAGATATAAATATATCGGGGGCGAAAGTCTCCTTTGTTCATCAAAATACGGAAACTTCACTTGTGTGTGATAAGGTGTTTTCAGAACTTGCGTTTCCGCTTGAAAATATGGGGTGCAGTCGTGAAAAAATAAGCCTTAAAATTGCTGAAACGGCTTGTTTTTTTAATATTGAAGACTTGTTTGAAAGAAATGTAAGCGAACTTTCGGGCGGACAAAAAAGAATTGTTGCACTTGCGTCTGCTATGGTTTGTGAGCCTGACTTACTTGTTATAGACGAGCCTGTTTCGTGCCTTGACCCGTTATCAGCAGAAAACTTTATTTCTGCACTGATAAAAATAAATAAGGAACTCGGTGTAACTATAATTTTAAGCGAACATATATCAAACGGAATCGTTCCGCATTGCGATACAGTTTCCTTTATGGAAAACGGAAAAATCATTTGTACTGCCGATACTCAAAATGCGACAAGGGAAATCTGCAAATCAGGTTACTCTGATTTTATGCCTTTTTATGTAAGAATTAACGAAATGTTTTCTCTCGGAAAAGATGTTCCTTTATCGGTTAAAGATGCAAAAATAAATTTTGAAAAAAAGTTTTCTTCTGAAAATATAACTGTGAATAAGATAGTTGAAAATGAAAAGATTGAGAAAATTGATAAAAAGAAAACAGCACTGACTGTAAAGGATATTTATTTTGCTTATTCTAAAAATCAACCGTTTGTACTTAAAAGTTGCGACTATTCAGCTTGTTTCGGAAAAGTGAATGCAATACTCGGCTGTAACGGAAGCGGAAAATCTACATTGCTTAAAATAATCGCTTCTGTTTTAAAATCTATTCACGGAAAAGTTAAAATTCACGGAAAAGTTGCTTTGATGCCTCAAAATCCGCTTGATTTGTTTTGCAAAGAAAAAATTTCAAAAGAGTTGTCCGATTGTGATAAAGATTTGATTGAAAAGTTTGAAGTTGAGAAAACTTTTGACTCGCATCCGTATGATATAAGCGGAGGAGAGGCAAGAATGGTTGCATTTGTGAAAGTCCTTTCTCAAAAACCCGATATTCTGCTTCTTGATGAGCCGACGGCAGGGTGTGATATTCAAAACAAGAAAAAGCAACAACAAATTTTGCGTGAACTTGCCGACAACGGAGTTTGCGTTGTGCTTGTTTCTCACGATATGGAATTTGTCAGTGAAGTGAGCGACAGCGTTTCTTTGATTTTCAATGGGGAGATTGTGGAAACTCTGCCCAAAAGAGACTTTTTTTCTTCTGTTTCTTATTACACGACAGATGCTTATAAAATAAGTCGTTCTGTTTTTGAAAATTCTGTTACTCAAGATGATGTTGAGTATCTTTTAAAAAGGAATGGTGTGTTGTGAAAAAAGAAAATTTAACAGTGATTATTATTGCCGTTTTCTCTTTGGCTTTTGTTCTTGTTTGGCAGGTTTTCTTTTCAAACGACATTTCATACTATATTGTCGGTTCCGTTATAATCATTTTGACTGCAATACCGTTTTTTGTTTCGTTTGAAAAAGATGAGAAAACAGCACAAAAAATCAGTATCCTTGCTATTATGACTGCTTTGGCAGTTGCTTCAAGAGCAGTGTTTTACTTGATACCGCAAGTAAAACCTATCTGTGCTGTTGTTGTTGTTTGCGGAGTTTGTTTCGGTGCAAAAAGCGGTTTTATCGTCGGTGCGTTGAGTGCTTTTGTTTCGAACTTTATTTTCGGACAGGGATTATGGACTCCTTATCAAATGATTGCTCTCGGTTTTTGCGGACTGATTTCGGGTATTGTTTTTTCAAAGATTACTCCAAAAAGAATTTCGCTTAGTCTATACGGATTTTTTGCCGCCTTTGTCATTTACGGAATTATTGTTGATTTGAGTTCGGTATTTGCCATGTTGAACGATATTACTTTAGAAGGCGTATTGAGTGTTTATGTTGCAAGCATTCCGTTTTCGCTTACATTCGGAATATCAACCGCAGTATTTTTGTTTTTGTTCGGAGAAAGTTTTGTAAAAAAAATATTGAGAATAAAATTGAAATATGCAATAGAGTGATGAATATTATAAAATAAATATAAAAAAATAAAAACCGACAGGTAAAATGATGAGGTGCAAAAAACTTTTAACACCTAAAAATACCTGTCGGTTTTATGTTTTGTTTTTTTAAAATAACAGTTTAACTATCTCAATATAGCAAAGCCAAGGTCAATGGCTCCGCCGAGAAGTTTGCTTGTTTTTGTCATATTCAGCGTTTCGGCTGCCCAAAGCAAAATAAGTGCAACAACAATCGCAATAATAAGTGCTTGTTTACTCATAAAATGACCTCCCTTTTACTAACATTATTATAAAACGATTTAAAAAATAATTCAATACTTTTAACAATATTTATACAAATTGATGTTGTTTGATTTTTTTAAATCGACAGAGTAAATAATTATATATAAAGAATAAATAAATATGTTGAAAATTGAATTTGTTTGTAATATAATATAGGCTGAATTATACGGATAGGAGGAAAGACAGATGGACTTGATGTTAATGAAAATAGGAACAAGCGTTACGGATGTTACAACCGTTGTTGTTGCCGGTGTAGTTATTGTTATGGCTATGCTTGCTGCACTCATTGTTGTTTTTAAGGTGTTCGGAAGCGTTGTTTCAAAAGGCTCATCAAAAAGTAAGTCTGAAAAAATTGCAGAAAAGAAGGAAAATGTAAAGGTTTCCCAAGGACCTTTACCGCCTTTAAGTACAAAACCTGTTTCACAAACTTCTCAAGGTGCAATACCGCCCGAAGTTATTGCGGCTATAACTGCGGCAGTTGTTGCTTATGAGGGACCAAACGCTGTTATTCGTTCTGTTCGCAGAAAAAACACTGCTGTTTCATCGGGAAGAAAAGCGTGGGCAATGGCAGGTATTTACGACAACACAAGAGCTTTTTAAGAAACGGAGAATATTTTAATGGAAGTTTTACAGGGTGTTTGGAACACCATAGTTGAAATATTGCAAAATTCCGGCTATGCTCAAATTTTTACGGGCGACGGATATAAATTTGCAATTATGTTGGCTATTGCCTGCGGATTGCTTTATCTTGGCATTAAAAAAGGTTTTGAGCCTTTGCTTATGATTCCGATTGCTTTCGGTATGCTTCTTGCAAACCTTCCGGGTGCAAATCTCGCTGTTCAATACCACGATATACAAGGGTTTTATGAACTCTTTAAAAATATGATAGAAAACAACGGTGGGCCACAGCCGGGACTTATAGATTTTCTGTATCTCGGCGTTAAACTCGGCATCTATCCGCCGCTCATTTTCTTGGGAATCGGTGCAATGACAGACTTCTCACCTCTCATTGCAAACCCCAAGAGTTTCATTCTCGGAGCTGCGGCTCAGTTCGGTATTTTCTTTACTTATGTTGTTGCCATAGTTCTCGGATTTAATGCAGCCGAAGCAGGTTCAATTGCTATAATCGGCGGTGCAGACGGTCCTACTGCTATTTTCGTTACTTCGCAGTTGGCACCTCATTTGCTCGGTACCATCGCTGTTGCGGCATACTCATATATGGCACTCGTACCGCTTATTCAGCCACCGATTATGCGTGCACTCACAACAAAAAAAGAACGCTCGGTTGTAATGGGAACATTAAGACCTGTTTCAAAACTCGAAAAAATTCTTTTCCCGATTTTAGTTACTGTTATCGTTTCGCTTCTTCTTCCTGACGCTGCCGTACTTGTAGGTATGCTTATGTTCGGTAACCTTCTTAAAGAAAGCGGAAGAACGGAGAGAATTGCAAAAGCGGCACAAAACGAACTTATGAACATCATTACAATTATGCTCGGACTTTCGGTAGGTGCAACAACTTCTGCAGAAACATTCCTGTCTTGGAACACATTGTTGATTGTGGGACTTGGCCTTGTTGCATTTATGATTGCAACGGCTTCAGGTGTGCTTTTCGGAAAATTGATGTATGTTTTTACAAAAGGCAAAATCAATCCTCTCATTGGCTCAGCAGGTGTATCTGCCGTACCTATGGCTGCTCGTGTAAGTCAGAACGAAGGACAGAAAGAAAATCCTTCCAACTATCTTCTTATGCACGCTATGGGACCGAATGTTGCAGGTGTTATCGGTTCTGCCGTTGCAGCAGGCGTATTGCTTACAATCATTAAATAATAAAACAAAAACAATAAAACCAAAGGGCGTAGGAAATACGCCCTTTTATTAAATATTAAGAAATAATATTGTGTTTGAGGAGAAAATATGGCGTTAAATGAAATGCAAAAAAAAGCTGTCGAAACTACCGAAGGACCTTTGCTTATTTTAGCAGGTGCGGGTTCGGGTAAAACGACTGTTCTTGTAAACAGAGTTCAGCATATTATTGAAGACGGCTATGCACTTCCTTGGCAGGTGCTTGCCATCACTTTTACAAATAAAGCAGCAGGCGAAATCAGAGAAAGACTTACAAAAGCAATAGGCGAAGAGGCAGAGTCAATTTGGGCATATACTTTCCATTCTTGCTGTTCAAGAATTTTAAGAAGATTTGCCGACCGTTTGGGATATTCAAATCATTTTACCATTTACGATACAGACGATTCTAAAAGAGTCATTAAAAGATGCCAAAAACAGTTGGAAATTGAAGATAAATATTTAAGTTATAAGGCGATTTTGTCAGAAATCAGCAAGGCAAAAGACAGTTTGGTAGATTTTGAAGAATATAAGCAAAGTGCATTCGGTGATTTCAGATTGGCAAAAATAGCAGATTGCTATGAACTTTACCAAAAAGAACTCAAAAAAAGCGACGCAATGGATTTTGAAGATATTATTTTCAACACTGTTAAACTTTTAAGAGAAAATGATGATGTGTTGGAACTTTATCAAAAGCAGTTTAAGTATGTAATGGTTGATGAGTATCAGGATACTAACCATGCTCAATATGTTCTGACTTCGCTTCTTGCAGGCGGATATAAAAATATTTGCGTTGTCGGAGACGATGACCAGTCAATTTACAGGTTCAGAGGTGCTACCATACAAAATATACTTAATTTTGAAGATGAGTATGAAAATGCCTGTGTGATAAGACTTGAACAGAATTACAGAAGTACGCAAAATGTTTTGGATGCCGCAAACGGAGTGATAGCAAACAATAAAAACAGAAAAGGCAAGCGTTTGTTTACAGATTCGGGAAAAGGCGATAAAGTTGTTTTATATACTTCTTCCGACGAAAACGACGAGTCGAGATTTATTGTGGACGAGATAGAAAAAAATGTGAAAAACGGTATGAAGTTCAGCGACCACGCAATACTTTTCAGAATGAATGCACAGTCGAGAAATATTGAACTTTCACTTACTAAAAGCGGAATACCGAACAAAGTTATAGGCGGTATGCGTTTCTTTGACAGAAAAGAAATTAAAGATATTGTTTCTTATCTGTCTGTTATAAATAATAAAAATGACAATGTAAGACTTCAAAGAATTATAAATGTTCCGAAGCGTGCAATAGGAGAAACAACTGTTTCTCATGCTATGGAAATTGCTACACATTTGGAACTCAGTTTGTTTGAAGTTTGTGAACACGCAGACGAATATGCAAAAATTTCACGGGCGTCAAGTAAACTTAAAAACTTTACTTCAATGATGAACGAAATATCCGACGATTATTATAATAACAATATGACTTTGAGCGACTTGCTTCAGGAAGTGCTTGATAAAACGGGATATTTGCAGTACTTGAACGAGGAAGACCCTGAAAGATACGAAGACAGAAAAATGAACATTCAGGAACTTTCGTCTATGTTTGTGAAATACGAAGAGGAACAGGAAGATTTTACTCTTGAAGAATTTTTGGAAGATGTTGCACTTGTTTCGGATATTGACTCGTACAACGAAGACGATGACAGCGTTGTTATGATGACTTTGCATTCGGCGAAAGGTTTAGAGTTCCCTGTTGTGTTTATTCCGGGAATGGAGGAAGGGATATTTCCGGGTATGCAAAGTATTGCCGAAGAAGAAAGTTGCGAAGAGGAAAGAAGACTTGCCTATGTCGGTATAACAAGAGCAAGACAAAAACTTTATTTGATTAATTCAAAACGAAGAATGCTTTTCGGCTCAACACAGTATAATCAACCGTCAAGATTTCTTGCAGAGATTCCTGTATCAGTTACGGAAGTTTTACAGAATAAAAGAGAAATGTTCAGTGGAGAATCACATTTCGGTACACCGAAAAAAGTCAATCCCTATGCAAAGTCAACTCCAATCGGAACTGCAAAGAAGTCGAGTTCAAACTCTTGGCAGTTCGGTCAGGTTAAAAATACTGCAAGTACGGCAAAAGTACAGTACAATGTCGGAGACGCAGTCAGACACAATGCTTTCGGCACAGGTGTTATTTTGTCATCCAAACCTATGGGCAATGATGTTTTGCTTGAAATCAGTTTTGACAGAGCAGGCACAAAGAAAATGATGGCAAACTATGCTAAACTTGAAAAACTTTAATCAATTTGTGAGTGTTTATGGATATTTTAAAGAAAAACGATGAAATAGAGTTAAAAATAGAGTCACTTACTTCAGAAGGAAGCGGAATTGCACACTATAACAATATGGCTGTTTTTGTTTCGGGTGTTGCTCCTGATGATGTTGTTCTTGCTCATATTATAAAGGTCAAGAAAAATTATTGTATCGCAAAACCTGTAAAAATCATTACACCGTCTTTGTACAGAACAGAAGTTGACTGCCCGTATTTTAAAAGTTGCGGCGGTTGTGATTTCAGACATATTACATACGACGCAGAACTTGAGTATAAAAAGCAGAGAGTAAATGATGCATTTCAAAGAATAGGAAATATTGATTTAAAAGTTGAGAAAATTTACGGTGCCGAAAATCTTTTTCATTACAGAAATAAAGTTCAGTTTCCTGTTACACAGTGTGAAAATGGTTTGAAAACAGGCTTTTTTGCAAATAAAAGCCATAGAATTATTCCTATTGAAAATTGTCTTCTTCAAAGTAAAGAGTTTGAAAAAGGAATAAAAGCATTTGAAAAATGGACAAAAATATCAAAAGTCAGCGCTTACGATGAAAAGACGCATAAAGGTTTGGTAAGACATCTGTATTTACGCCGTTCATCGCTCGGAGAAATGATGGTGTGCCTTGTCATAAACGGTAAAACCGTTCCCATGCAAGATGAACTTGTGAATATATTTAAGACTGAAGTTCCTGAACTCAAAAGCCTTTGCCTTAATATTAACACTCAAAAAACAAATGTCATTTTGTCCGATAAAACAAAAATTATTTACGGAAATGATTATATTACAGATGTGCTTTGCGGTGTTAAATTCAGAATTTCTGCAAATTCTTTTTATCAGGTAAATCACGAACAGTGCGAAAAACTTTATAAAATTGCACAGGATTTTGCGAATGTTTCAAAAGATGATGTTTTGCTTGATTTGTATTGCGGTACGGGAACGATAGGTCTTTCTATGGCAAAAAATGTCAAAACTTTAGTCGGCATTGAGGTTGTTGAAAGTGCTGTTAAAAATGCAAAACAAAATGCTGAATTAAACAATATTGATAATGCTGTTTTTATTTGTGCAGACGCTTTTGACGGTGCAAAACAAATGCAAAAACAAGGGTTAAAACCGAATGTAGTTGTTGTTGACCCTCCCAGAAAAGGCTCAGCAAGGGAAGTAATAGAATTGATAGACAGTCTTTCTCCCGAAAGGGTTGTCTATGTCTCCTGCGACCCGTCAACACTTGCAAGAGATTTGAAAATCTTTGAAGAGTTCAATTATATCGCTGAAAAGGCCTGTGCCGTTGACCTTTTCCCAAGAACAAAACATGTGGAATGCGTCTGTCTGCTGTCAAGAAAATAAAAAATTGCGAGGTGACATTATGAGTTTTTTTGATTTTTTAAAGAAAAAGAAAGTGGAATTAACTGAGGCACAAAAGAAATGAAACAAAATATGGGACTTATGGGCGGAAAGACAGGTGGAGTCACCCTATGCACAAATGATGACCTACCAAAGTGAAATCAATAATGGTGGACACGATCAATATTTTACCAATGTTGCAAATACAGGAGATTTACAAAAAGAAATGTCCGTTTTGGAGAACAGTTTATCTGAAAAACTCAAATTAAATTTAAAAAAAGCATATGAGGCATACTTGGTATTAGAAGAAAAGGAAGAGGATGAATTAGCAGAAGAAATTTTAGAGCAGTGTGATGATGTGTTTTATGAAAATGAGGAAGAAATTAACCATGTATTAGAAATATATGCAGCTAAAATTGAACTGTGAAAGTCATATCAAAAGCTATGGATATGTTCTCAACAACAGGTAGAGTGATAAATTTCCATTAACCGATGACATTAACTTTATTAACTCGACTTATATAGAAACCGCTATGAAACTTGTGAGAAAAGATAAATAGACAGATAAAGGACACCTTGCAAAAATGCAGGGTGTTTTTGTTATTCGCAAGTTGTTATTGAGACTCTTGCATCAGTATGTTATACTATTAAATAGACAGAAAATTTGAATTTATAATTTGGTGTTTTTTTGCTGTTTTTCGGATAAATTGAGATAATTAAAGTTGGGTTATTGGGAGTTGATTGCAATATCTAAAGATATAAAAAAAGTTAATTGTAAAACAGAATTAGAATTTGTCACAGAAGTTGCAAATGATTGCGTAGCAAATCTCAAGGAAAAAGACAGAGAGTTTCTTGTCAGCAATCCTAATGCAATAGATTATCATTTTTCATATTGTTTATATATAAGAAATCATTATATCCATAACAGAGATTTTTCTGGCGTGAACTTTTGGGCTGAACCTGATCATTTGTCATATGAAATTATTAGGATGATTTTTGCTAAACTCATTCCTGAATACGACTATGATAGTCAGTTTATTGAGATGCTGTTTACTGATAAGAGATTTATTCAGTTGCGACAGGAATATAAAACTATTTACGGTGATTATCCGACGACTATTGTAGAGAAGTATAAGGCGAATGTCTCAATTGAATTTGCAATGTCAGTGTCTGAAATTAAAACTTCGGATTATACAGACAAAAACATTGAGGATTATGAGAGAATTTATGAAAAGAAATGTGAGTGTATTGAAAAGTTATTGAAGAAGTTAGCTGAAAAGGTATGGAGACTTGATAATCTTAGACAAACAGCAGAGAAATGTGGAATTGACTATGAGAAGTTAATTCCTCAAATTCAGGAGATACAAAAAATACTTTTTGAAGATAGAGAATATATACCGGTTGAAGTTTGTTTGCTACCTTATAAAAAAGCTATAGGTCAAAAACGCTATATTGAGTACAGGAAGAAATTAAGTAAATTATTAGATAAAAATCCACAATTGATGAAGAAACTAAATCTTACTTATTTTAATGACAGAGTATTGGCAAAGACTGTGTTGAAGTATAGATGGCCACTAGGATTACTTTCTCAATATCAGGATGATGAGGTGATGGTAAAGTATAGTTTGTCGCAAAGTGGAGAGGCTATAGAGTATGCTTCTAAGCGTTTTCAGAATGATCGAAAATGGGTAAAGTTTGCTATTGAACATTCATCGGATGGAACCATTATGTGCTTGGATTGTATGAAACCATATCGTAAAGATAGAGAACTCGTCTATATGGCATGTAAAGTAACAAAACGAAATTTTGTTTATGTAGATAAATCATATAGGGATGATTATGAATTGGCAAAGCTTTGTATGGAACAGATTGGAGACCCAGATACGATTTATGATTGTATGAGTGCAAGGTTGCGAGGTAACAAGGAATTGGCAATGCTTGATTTAAAAGAGGATTTTCCTAATACGGAGTTTTATTCAACTAAACTTAGAAATGATGATGAAATAGCAGCAGAATTATTTAGACTTCATGGGGCTGGTTCTTGGGCTTGGTATTATATGAGTAAGCGTTTAAAGAAAAAATACAATATAGAAGAAATTTAGATTTGTGATAAATGAGGACTACTAATTTATTCTGATTTGTTATCAATAATATGTAAGTTGACATGATTTTTACGGAGCGTACTCAGTACGCTCCTGTTTTTTTAAAAAAATATATTTACAGTTTTAAATTTTTTAATGAAAAATGAAAAGAAATATGTTAAAATAATGAAATATAATTGATTTTGAGGTTTTATATTTTGCCGTACAGTTTCTGTCGGTTTTTAAATAATTTATTTGAGGTATTAAAATGAAATTAAAAGGTAATTTTTTTATAAGAAAAATAGGAAATGAAAATTTTGCTATGCTCATAGATACTATCGGTCAAGGCACAAACAATATGATTAGGTGCAACGACTCGTCAAAAATCATTTTGGAAATGCTTGAAAAAGGTACAACGCTTGAGCAGATTGCAGATGAGTTTGTTAAGAAGTACGATGTTGAGAAGTCTGTGGCTATGGCTGATATTAAAGAAGTTGTCGAAAAACTTGATGAAATAGGTTTTATTGAGGATTGATTTATGAGTATTGAAAACGAACAACTCTATCGCTTTATAATTGATTTGTTGCGTTCGGCTTTGAACGACGAAAAAATTGAAAATGTTCCGAATGATACAGATTGGAACGAAGTTTTAAAAGTATGCAAAAGCCATATGATTGAAGATATGCTTTACGAAACTGTTGAAAAAATTGACTCTGTTCCCGAAGATGTTTTGTACAAGTGGCAAAAATACAAGTTTAACGCACTTGTTACTGAAAAAACGTACGATGTTCAGCGAAACGAGATAGTAAATGCTTTTGAAAAAAACGGTTTTAAATATATGCTTTTAAAAGGCTCTGTTTTAAAAAACTACTATCCTCATCCTGCCATGCGTCAAATGGCAGACAACGATATTTTAGTAGAACTCGGAAAGTTGGAAGAAATTACTTCATTGCTTAATTCTCTCGGATATGAAAGTGAGCCTTTCGACAGCAGACTGCACGATATTTCATTTCAAAAAAGTCCGATAGCGCATTTTGAAATACACTATCATTTAGTTGACCGTGACAATGACAGATTTGACTATTTTGAAAAAACTTTTGACCGTGCAGAAAAGTGCGAAAACAGCAATTTCGGATACAAATTAAAAAATGAAGATTTTTATATAGCGATGGTTGACCATTTCAATCGGCACTATGCAAGAGGCGGATGCGGAGTACGGTTTTTAACTGATGATTATGTTTTTTTGCGTAAGTTTAAAAATTCTATGGACTGGGATTATGTAAATAATGAACTTGTGAGTTTGGAACTTAAAGATTTTCAGTCCGTGACGGAAGAATTGGCAGAAAGTTTGTTCAGCGGAAAAGATTTGACGGACAGGCAGTTGTTTATTTTCTCATCTATTATGGAAAGCGGTACTTTCGGCGGTGGAGAAGCAGGCACAAAAGCAAATGCCATGACTTTCTACAACGGCTCAAAATTCAAGTACTTGTTAAGAAAGTTGTTTCCTAAAAAAAGTTTTATGAAAGCAGTTTACCCTGTTTTAAATGAAAAACCGTATCTTTTACTTTTTTACTATTTTAAAAATATGTTCAGAAAGTATAAAAACAGAAAGGAATCGCTCAAAGAATACCTTCAAAAAATTTTGAAAATTAAATCTTGAGTTTTTTTAGTAATTAAAATATAATATAAGTAATTTTATACTATGAGGTGTAATCTTGTCGGTGAATAAAAATAATATACGAAATTTTTCTATAATTGCTCATATAGATCATGGTAAGTCAACTCTTGCAGACAGACTTCTTGAACTTACAAGTTCTGTTTCTCAAAGAGATATGCAGGCACAGTTACTTGACGATATGGATCTTGAGCGAGAAAGAGGTATCACAATCAAAGCACACGCCGTAAAACTTAACTATGTTGCAAAAAACGGCGAAGAATATGAGTTCAATTTGATTGATACACCCGGACATGTTGACTTTAACTATGAGGTGTCAAGAAGTTTGGCGGCTTGTGAAGGTGCAATTCTTATTGTCGATGCGTCACAGGGCGTAGAAGCACAAACACTTGCCAACACATATCTTGCACTTGACCATGACCTTGATATAATTCCTATTATAAATAAAATAGATTTGCCGGCGGCAGACCCTGAAAGAGTTGCAGAAGAAGTAGAAGATGTCATAGGCATACCTTGCTTGGATGCACCTCGTGTAAGTGCCAAAACAGGTGAAAATGTAGGCGAAGTGCTTGAGGCAATCGTAAATGAAATCAGGGCGCCTGAGGGCGATGCCGATAAACCTTTAAAAGCACTTGTTTTTGACTCGGTGTATGACAGTTACAAAGGCGTTATTGTATATGTAAGAATTAAAGACGGCAAAATCAAGGCAGGCGACACGATGCGAATGATGGCAACAGGTGCAGAGTTTACAGTTGTTGAAGTCGGCTATATGCGAGCAAGGTCGCTTGAGCCGTGCAAAGAACTTTGCGCAGGAGAAGTAGGTTATATCACAGCATCTATAAAAACTGTTTCCGTCGCTCGAGTGGGCGACACTGTAACTACTGCCGAAAATCCTGCCGAAGAGGCGTTGCCGGGTTACAGAAAAGTAAACCCTATGGTTTTCTGCGGTGTGTATCCGGCTGACGGTGCAGACTATGAAAATTTGAGAGAAGCACTTGAAAAATTACAGTTAAACGACGCATCTCTTTCATTTGAGCCTGAAACATCGGGTGCTTTGGGTTTTGGTTTTAGATGTGGATTTTTAGGTCTTTTGCATCTTGAAATTATTGAAGAAAGACTTGAAAGAGAGTATGGACTTGAGTTAATCACAACCGTTCCGAGTGTAGTTTATAAAATTCATTTGATTGACGGAAGCGTTGTGGAAATTGACAATCCTACAAATTATCCCGACCCTGCAAATATAGATTTTTGCGAAGAACCTTTCACAAACGCTCATATTTATGCTCCGTCAGATTTTGTCGGCACCGTAATGGATATGTGTCAGGAAAGGCGTGGTGTGTTTAAAGATATGCACTACATTACAACCGACCGTGTAGATATTCATTATGAATTACCGCTCAATGAAATAATATATGATTTTTTTGATTGCCTTAAATCAAGAACTCGAGGATATGCGTCTTTCGATTACGAAATCAGCGATTACAGAAAGAGCAATCTTGTTAAAATAGATGTTCTTTTAAACGGCGATACAATCGACGCTTTGAGTTTTATTGTCCATTCAGACAAGGCGTATCCGAGAGCAAGAAGAATAGCAGAAAAATTGAAAGAGCATATTCCGAGACAACTTTTTGAAATTCCCATTCAAGTTGCAATCGGCAGTAAGGTTATAGCACGAGAAACCGTCAAAGCAATGCGAAAAGATGTTCTTGCAAAGTGTTACGGCGGCGACGTTTCGAGAAAGAAAAAACTTCTTGAAAAACAAAAAGAGGGTAAAAAACGAATGCGTAAATTCGGCTCTGTTGAAGTCCCTCAAGAGGCGTTTATGGCAGTGCTTAAACTTTCGTCGGACGATGAGTAAAAAAATGTGCAAGTGGGGTGTTGAATATGAATCTTATCTTCAAAATAAAACGAGTTTTCTTTAAATTTAGATTAAGAAAATTATCTATTATTAACCCCAATGAGTATGATGAAAAAATTGAAGATAAAAAATATATTCCTCTAGATACAAAAATTATAGATAAATATGCAGTGAAAGATTTTGAAATAAAAAAATTTTTTACTAATCTTGAAGAATATGAAACAATAAAAAAAGAGTATGCTTTTCCTTATAATAACAATATAACGGATATAGAAAATTCATTGAATATTATGAATTGTTTAACTCAACATACTCATTATTGCGGAGCAACTTCAAATGTTTTGCCTGACAATACTTTGGATATTTTAAAATATTCGTTTGATAAGTCATTTGCCTATGCCCTAAATTGTAGATTTAAAGCATTAGTTTTAACGGATGTTTTGATTGCTTACGGCATTAAGGCACTTCCTATACTTTTGCGTTCTGAAAATAACGGAGTACATTTTGTTGTTCATATTTATTCTAAAGAACAAAAAAGTTTGTTGTTTTAGACCCGTCATTTAACTGCTGTTTTACGGATGAAAATGATAATTTACTTTCAGTTTTTGAATTAAGAAATGCAATTATAGATAAAAAAACAGTCAAATAAAAAAATTATTCTTTTTAAAATACGGAAAAACATAAGAAATATTATTATTCTGCTTTTATCTGTGATTGTATAAGCAATATTTCTACTTGGGGAACAAATGAACGAAATAAAAAAATTAAAAATAAAGTATGCGGAATAGAGTTTGATACAAAAATTCCGCTTGACTTGGAATAATAAGTTTTGTTTAATAATCTGTAATAAAAAAATAAATGATTTTAAAATTATGATTAGATAAATATTGTGAATATATATATTTTAAAATTTAATTGAATAAATCATTAAACAAGCCACCGAATTAACGGTGGCTTTAGTTTTAGTATTTTTTATTTTTTATCAAAACTTGGATTGAAAGCATAGAAGTTTTTGCTGTCAAGTTTGTCGGTTGCAAGTCGGAGACCTTCACCAAATCTTTGGTAATGCACGATTTCTCGTTCTCTTAAGAATTTTATGGGTGCTATGACATCGGGATCGTCTATCAATCGCAAAATATTATCGTAGGTTACTCTCGCTTTTTGTTCTGCTGCAAGGTCTTCGTTGAGGTCGGCTATTAAATCTCCTTTTACGGCAAGACAAGTTGCATTAAAAGGCGCACCGCTTGCGGCAGATGGGTACACGCCTGCCGTATGGTCAACAAAGTACGGTGCAAAGTTACTTTTTTCTATTTGGTCGTAAGTCATATTTCTTGTGAGTTGATGCACAATTGCACCAATCATTTCTAAATGTCCTAATTCCTCTGTACCTATATCTGTCAATAAACCTTTAAGTTCGGGGTACGGCATAGAGTATCTTTGAGAAAGATAGCGTAAACTTGCTCCTAATTCGCCGTCAGGTCCGCCGTATTGCTAAAACATACGACACTACAAGTAAAAAAACAAATCGAGTGAATTTTTGGCTTTATTAAAGACAATTTTGGAAATTACGGTTCTCAAAACATCGTTTTTTACTTGTTCGGAAGTGTCGGGGCTGTTGATGATTTCTAAAACATCAGCAACTTTTTTTGCATATTGTTGTTTGTCAAAGTCGGTAGCAGAGGTATTTACTTTATTTTTCTGTTTTTCTAAATCTTCAATATTAGCAAGAATTTCTTTTTTGTTTTTGGCGTATTCTTCAACGGTATCAACTCCGTTCAGATACGCTTCTTTTGCTTTTTCAAGTTTGTTTTTTTCAGCAGAAATGAATTTATCAAAATCTATTTTAGTTTCATTTTTCGTTTTTTCGGTTTCTATGTTAAAATTAAGCGTTCCGACAGCGTTCTCAAGTGCTTCAATCACTATTCTGTTTGCTTTTGCTATTGAAATACTGTGCGATATACCGCACGAGCCTTTGGCGTATTTATGACACTGCACAGACGGACACTTTGTTGATTGCATTACAAGTGTTGAACCGCAGTTATCACACCTTAACAATCCCTTAAGCATAAACTCGACACTTTGGCTCGGTCGCTGATATTTTTTATATTTTCTTTCATTCTCTTTTAACATTTTCTGTACCTTGTTCCATAGTTCTTCATCTATCAGAGGCTTGTGTGAGCCTTGAACGACCATTATGTTATCATTATCATAATCTCTCTTGCTCGCAGCCCTGCCGTCCGTTGACCAACGAATTTTACCAACATAAACAGGGTTGTGAAGAATGTAGTTGACAAATCTGTTGTCGGGTGCATTTCCACGCTTTGTTTTAATTCCCATTAGTGCAAGTTCTCGGGCAATTTGCCTTTCCTTTTTGCCGTTGGCATAGTCCTCGAACATCTTCACAACATACTGCGATTCGCTGTTTGGCTGATAGGTTTTATTAATGTAGTCGTAACCGAACACCTGCCCGCACATTGCTTCGCCTCTTGAGGCTTTTTCTGTCATTCCACGCTTAACTTCTCCGCTTAATCGAATTAAGTAGTATTCGTCCATCCATTCAATGATACGCTCGACAAGAGAGCCGAAAACACCGTCTATCAGAGGCTCGGATATTGACACGACTTCAACGCCGTTCTTACGGAGCAGGGATTTAAAAACGATACTCTCTTCTTGATTTCTTGCAAATCGACTGAATTTCCAAACATATATCTTGCTGAACGGTGGATTTTTCTGTTTGGCTATGGAAATCATCTTATTAAATTCAGGACGCCTTTTTGCTGTCTTTGCAGAGATACCGTCATCATAAAACACAAATTCATCAGGAACATAGAAGTCATTTTTCTTTGCGAATTCTCTGACAAGTTTTAGTTGTGAGTCGGGACTGTATTCGTCTTGTCTGTCGTCAGATACACGAATGTATGCAGCGGCTATATTCATATTGCACACTCCTTTTTATTCCTAAAAAAACAGTTGATTTTTTAAAACAAATATAAAAATATTTGTTAAAAGGTATTGACAAATATAAAAATATTTGTTATAATAATAATTGTCAGGAGGAGATTGTTTGAAAAGTTATTCTGCAAGAGAAGTAATTAAAAGGCTTAAAGATGACGGTTGGTATTTAGTAAATACAGTCGGAAGTCATCAACAGTACAAACACCCTATAAAATCAGGTCGTGTAACTGTTAAATATCCTTGTAAGGATATACCGCCTAAAACATTGCAAAGCATTGAAAGACAGTCGGGGTTGAAATTTAATTAACCCCACTGCTTTAACATATAATAACTATGAAAGGGTTGAATTATTATGAAAGATAATGAAAGATATTTTTATCCTGCAATATTCACTTACGAAAATAACAAAGAAATTGCGGTAACATTTCCTGATTTGGATGTTGCAACAAGCGGAATTGATGAAGCCGATGCATTAACATCTGCAAGGGAATTGCTCGGAATTGTAATATTCGGACTTGAAGAGGACGGAGAAACATTGCCTGCTCCTACACGCCTAAAAGATATTAAACTTGAAGAAAACGAAACTGCAATACTTGTTGATGTTTATATGCCGTCTGTACGCAATGCAAATATAAATAAGTCTGTCAACAGAACTGTTACTCTTCCTGCTTGGTTAAATTCTGCTGCCATTGAACATAATATTAACTTTTCACAAATTCTTCAGGACGCTATAAAAAATCAACTGCATATTACTCAATAATTGAGTAAAAGGGCATAAAAATACCCTGTTGAAATTTTCAGCAGGGTGTGATACAATATGCTTGCTGAGGGCAATGTGTATCACACCTTGCTTTTATAATATCCTCTATCCTGTTGGCACAGGGTAGGGGTATTTTTTATTTTAAAATGATATTAGTTCACGATTGAAACGACCGTTTTGTTTAAAATAGCCAAGTGGAAATGCTTCGTCGTTCTTTACATTAGACCACTTTTCAGCTAATTCTTTTAATTCAGAGGCTGTTATGAGTAAAATCAGTGTGTCATTTTTCATAGCATATTTTGCACATTCCGTAGCAGAGTTTGCAGTAAAGGAAGGTGCAATTACCATAAATACAGATACAGGTTTTTCAGAGGCTTTTATATATCTGTCGAATTGTTTTATATGGTCTAACAAATTTACATCGGTTTCTTTTGATTTGTTGTCCCAAAGAATGAGTTTATCATTGAATGACAACATACCGTCTGCGTGTTCAGTTCCGCTCATCATCAAGGGTTTAACTTTGAATTTTTTTTCAAATAAGTAGTTTGTGGCAAGTTCAAATTTGTGTTCGCATTCAAGGTCTTTGTCAATAACTTTTTGTTGTCTGAGTTCTTTGAGATTTCTGTGAGCAAGTTCGTCAAAAAATTCATAGAATAACTGTCGTTCGTCTGTTTCATCTATGGAGATTTGTTTTATATTGTCATAGTATTCTGTTATCCTGTCGATAAGTTCTGTTTTTGTTCCTGATGTTGCTAATCCTATTGAATTGCACCAATCAGACAATGTGCTTTTGTCAAGTCCGTCATTCGGGGAAAAACCGCCTAAAACAGTGTGAGCATTGAGTTTGGATACAATCATATCGTTAAGTTGTGTTAGCGTTGCAGTAGATGAAACTTCTGTGCCTGCTTTTTTTAATAATGTTGACAAATATTTTTTATTACGGACATATTTAGCAGAAAGAAGTTGTGAGAGTCCATACGGTTTAATGTCGATATTATAAATTTTTCTTATTGATGTAGCAATTTCAGCCGGAATAACATCATAGTCGATATTGTTACTGTCTCTTACAGTAAAAATAAGTCCTTTAGATTGAAGCAAGCGTCTTATTTCGCATAAGTCATCGTTCGTATGTAATATGTTGTTTGGAGTTGGATATTTGCCGATTTTTGCTTCAATTATGTTATTAATTCTTTTGGATATGCCCATTTTTTTTGCAATTTTATCAATGAGATTTTGTTCATCTACGGATATATCGTCGTTCTGCTCCCACGCCGTTTCAAGAACAAATTTGTAAAAGGCTTCCGCACCCTCTTCATCATTGTTATATTCATTTGCTTCATCTATTATAGTTTGCTCATAATTTATAATTTGTTCTTCTGTTTCTCTGTATTCAACAGTGAAATCATCTGCGTTTAATAAAACTTGAAAAATGAAAATATTAAAAAGTACACGAATGTTGCGATTTGGGTTAAGTGTAAAAAATTCAATGCTTTTTCGTATGTTTTCCTCATTATAATATTGAGGTGCAGTTTTAGTAATTGCAGATTTTAATTCTTCAAGCGACAGTCTTCTGAAATCAATAACATATTCAGCAGCAATTCTTTTTAAGTCAACAAAAGTGCTGACATTTTCTACACATTTTTTTATATCCATAAAATATCTCCTTTGATTTTAATATATTTAAACGAATAATAATATTCGTTTATTGTAACTCCTTATATCATTTTTACTTCAAAATATAAATGATATGCTTTTTGAATAAATTCTTCTGTAACATTAAAATATTCTGCCAACTCCCATATTTCCAAACCACGCTTGATTTGCTTTTTCAACTCATCTTTATTGATGAGTTTTTTTACTGCCCAACGGTCAGCGGTCGTTTCGCACTTACCACGGTTGTCAACAGGCGAATTTTCATTATAAAAAGCACCTGTAACACAATGCCCGAGTTCGTGAGCAATATGTACTCGTTCATCTTTGCTTGACTCCAATCGTTCGTCATCAATTCCGATATAGTAGTTGTCGTCATCTTCTAACGCCAAAGATTTACTGTTAGGCAGAAAAAATGAAAAAATAGTAATGTCAAGTTGTTCGGCAAAATCGTAAAGGTCATTATTCATTTTTCTCACGTTCCTTAACGAATTTAGCGAATCGCTTCACTTCTTCAAGTTGTTCATCGGTTATTTCTTTATCTCCGCCAAATAAGGCGAATTTTAAACTTTCGTCATCGACGAATATTCTTTCGTCTGTTAAATCTGATAACTTAATATTTAAAAAATTAGCAATTTTTCGAGCAGTTTCAACACTTGGTGCTTTTTTGCCATTACACCATTGTGAAACAGCTCCTTTTGTTACACCCAGTTCGGCAACTAAATCTATCTGTTGTTTACCTTTCTTTTTTAACCAATATGTTAAGTTCTTTCCGAATATGATTTTTGCATTTTCAGTTACAAGGCTCATTTTTTTCACCTCTTCCTAATCGTTTAACTTTAATATAGCACAAATAAAGTTTACCGTCAAGGGAAATCTTTTTACAAAGCAATTAAAAAAATTTACAAAAAAAGTAAACTTGTGCTTGACAGCGGTTTACTTTTTTGGTAAACTGTAAAAGAACGATAAAGTTCGAACGAAGTGAAAGGGGGTTACAAAATGCAAGTTACACTATGTGCAGCAAGAAAAAACGCTAACTTGACACAAAGTGAAGTTGGAAAAATTATTGGCGTTTCTGCGAAGACAATATCAGGTTGGGAAACTGGCAAACATAAAATCAAGGTTGATGCACTGATTGCTATGGCTGCACTTTACAATGCGCCGATTGACGATATTATTTTACCTATAAGTTTACCTAAATCGTAAACTATATATGGAAAATTGTCGAAAGGAGTAAGAGATGAACGACAATGAAAAAGTCTTAATGCAGTGCATTAAAAAATTAGATGAGTTTAACGGGAAGACATTGAAGATACAGGAGAATTTCCAAACAGAACTCAAACTGATGAATATTCAGTTAGAGAAAATAAAAACGGAGCAAGACAAAAAGAACTCTGCTCCGTTGGTAATATCGATTGCTTCTGCTGTAGTTTCACTTACAACGATGATAATAGCACTGACAGTATTGCTACAGTAAGAGAAATAACGCTGATAACATTTGCAATAATACTGTTGATTTTTGCAGATTTAGATGACTTTTCAGAATTTTCAATCATATCGACAAGTTTTGAAATGATAATTTGCTGATTGTTTATTATTTCATCTTGTTTGTCTATTTTTTCACTAATAATTTTTAATTGTTCAGACGGGTGTTCTCCGTCATTGAATATTGGTTCAAAACTTTCTTCATTAAAATCATAATTGAATTTCATTAGCAGTCATCCTTTGGTGTTAATGAAATAATAATATCAAAAAAGGAATTTATAGTCAAATAAAGGAGTAGAGAAAATGACAACAATATATGATTATGAAATAAGTCTTGGTGGAGATGTTCTCGACAAAACCGCTGACAGTGTCATAGAGGTATTACTAAAAGAACTGCCTCCGAAATGTTGTTGCACAGAAGTAATGTGCGATGTACTCGAACAAGTTAAAAAGAAAATTAAATACACACCTATCAATCCGATAAAAGGAGTAAGAAATGAAACAGAACGATATACCTGCACACATAGCATTGATGGTGCTCGAATTTCTGCCGAAGGAAAAGCAGACGATTGATAACATCGAAACGATATTTGATGAAGCATTGCATATCTTAAAAACTATCCCTTTAGATACGCCAAAACAGTGATAAAAAAAGCCGCCCGCCGAAGCGGACGACTCAACAAAAATTACAACTATATTATATCAAAACAAAATAAAAAATCAAGACAAGTTAAGTCTTCATACACTATTTTAAGGAGATGATTGAATGGCACGAGAAATTACATACAGGTGCTTGATTGAAAAAGAGGATGGCTCTGTTGAAGAATTCAGAGGCTATACGCCTGAACAAGCGAAAAAAGTCAGTGAAAGGCTGTCAAGAACAGTGTCAGCGTATTTCAACCAACACCCCAAAGAATACGAGAGATTTTCCAAATCTTTTGCTTAAAAAATAAAAGAAAGGAAGTTAAAAATGTCTGAACTTGAAGCGATTGTTAAATCACTTTCCAATGAGGTTTTAAATTTAAAAACCGTAACAAATAAAATAAACAGTTTCATACTTGCTTTACAAACAGTTTCAGCGATTGTCGGTGTGATTATATTAATTAAAATTCTTATATAAGAAAGGAAGTTCAAAATGGCGATAGTTTATTTATGCGTGGCTTTAGCGGTGATTTGCTTTGTTCTGTTCGTGCTGACGGTGGATAGTCTTGTTACCTCGTTTTTTGCAATACCGTTGTTGTTTTTCGCTTGTGCATTGTTAGGTGCATTGGCAGCAGTTACGGTTTTGCAGAGGATACAACTCGATGAAGAAGAGAAAATCAAGGAACAGCAACAGAGAATTATCAGAAAAATAGTCGAAACAAACGATTTCCGTGAAGCGTATTTATTCGCTCTCGAAAACAACATAAAAGAAAGGAATAACGAAAATGAAGTGCTTAAACGGTAAGTGTTCACAAGGAATATGGGATTGCTGTCGAGATTGTGAAGAACGCTCCGAATGTTCGTGGGTTTGTTCTTTTGCCGATGACAAGGCTTGCAATGAGCGAATTTCAGAAATCAGAAGCGATATGCGAAATTTTGAAATTGAAAAACGCTTTTCTAAAAACAGATTTTTGATTTCAAATCGTAAGAAAAATAGCAAAGGCGAAACAATGAGTGTTGAACTTTTTAAGTGTAAACTTTCAGATATATATTGTAAAAGCAAATCGGACGATTTAAAAGAGTATTGGTTTGTGAGATATTTCACGAAAGGAAAAAACAATATTGAAAAAATCGGCGAAACCGCCATTGCTTTTAACGGAATATTTGAAGCAACAGAAGAAAACGCTGTTTTGCTTTTAAAAGAATGTGAGAGAAGATTTCACGCAGAGGATGATATTTAAATGGTTACTATGAAAATATTAAAAAGCCGTGATGAATGGCTTGAGAACAGAAAAAATGCACTCGGCGGGTCGGACATTGCTGCAGTTATCGGTGCAAATCCGTATATGTCAAATGTTGACCTTTGGGAAATCAAAACAGGCAGAAAAGAGCAGAAAGACATATCAGATGAGCCGTTTGTAAAGTACGGTACAGAAGCCGAAGCACTGCTCAGAGAACTGTTTAAACTCGATTTTCCGCAATATAAAATGCATTATGCCGAAAACAACAGTTGGACAAACTCAAAATATCCGTTTGCACAGGCAAGCGTTGACGGTTGGCTGACAGATAAGTTTGACAGATTGGGTATTTGGGAATGCAAAACTGCAAACATAGTCAACAGTTTAGTTCGTGATAAATGGGACGGCGGTATTCCGCAGAATTATTACTGTCAATGTTTGTTCTATATGGCAGTTCTTGAAGCCGATTTTTGCGTACTAAAAGCACAACTTAAAAGCGAGTTTGACGGCGAAGTCAGAATTGATACACGGCACTATTCTTTTGAAAGAAGAGATGTTGAAAACGATGTGGAATATCTGATGAAAAAAGGTGCAGAATTTTGGGAGTATGTGCAAAATGACAGAATGCCCGACTTAATTTTACCCGAGATTTGAAAGGAATTTTAAACAAATGGAACTGAAGATATACAGTCCGACTGCTGACAGGCAGATTGAAAAAATCAAGTGGAACAACGAAGAATTAAAAAAAGAAGTCGCACAAAAACTCGAATACTACAAAAATATTGTGTATGACGAAACGGAAATTAAAGAAGCAAAAAAAGACCTTGCACGCCTTAAAAAGTTCGTTGAAGCACTTGAAAATAAGCGCAAAGAGATTAAAAAACAATGTCTTGCACTGTATGAAGAGTTTGAAAAAGAAGAAAAAGAAATCGTTGCAATGTTCAGCGCGACAACTTCATCAATCGACAGTCAAATAAAGAATTTTGAACAGGCAAGGAAAGACAAAAAACTTGATGAAATCAAAGGCTTGTTCGTGTCTGCTGAATTTCCCGAGTGGGTAAGTTTTGAACAGATTTTTGATGAACGGTGGCTGAATGTTTCCGTTTCTGTCAAGAATATTGAAACACAAATCAAAAACGCAAGGGAACAAATCGAAAAAGACCTTGAAATGTTGCGTGCGTTGCCTGATTTTGCCTTTGAAGCCGAACAGATATATAAACACACCTTTAATGTTCAAAAAGCGATTACAGAAGCAAAGACGGCTTACGAACTTCAAAAAGCAAAAGAAAAATACGAGGCTGAACAGAAACAAGCACTTGAAGAACAGAAAAATCAAGATAAACAGCCTGTATCCGTTTCAATGCCTGTTGTTGAACAACCTGCAATAACTGAAACAGTACACGAAGAACCTAAAAGAGCGTGGTTATCTTTCAAGGCAAATTTAACAGTAGCTGACGCAATTGCGTTGAAAGAATTTTTTAACAGCAGAAATATTGAATTTCAATCAATATAAATTTAATTTTACATACGAAAGGAATTTTAAAAAATGGCAATTTCAAACTCATTAACAAAATCAAAAAGAAACACAAGTCTTGCTGCATACTTGACTCAAGAAGCAGTAAAAAATCAAATCAGCAACATAGTCGGCGGAAGAAGTCAACGCTTTATTTCTGCGATTGTGTCAGCCGTAAACACAAACCCGCAACTTCAAGAATGCACAAATCAGTCTATCGTATCGGGTGCATTGCTCGGCGAGAGTCTTAATCTTTCGCCCTCACCTCAACTTGGACAATACTACCTTGTTCCGTTCAACGACAGAAACAAAGGCAAGGTTGCTCAATTTCAACTCGGTTACAAAGGCTACATTCAACTTGCTATTCGTTCTGGACAGTATAAGAAATTAAATGTTCTTGCTATCAAGAAAGGCGAACTTGTTAAGTTTGACCCGCTCAATGAAGAGATTGAAGTTAATCTTATGCAAAACGAGGAAGAACGAGAAAATGCCGAAACAGTCGGATATTATGCAATGTTTGAGTACACAAACGGATTCCGTAAGGCTATCTATTGGAGCAAAGCAAAGATGGAAGCACATGCAATGCGTTATTCAATGGGTTACAGAGCGAAAAAAGGCTATACATTTTGGGAAAAAGATTTTGACGCAATGGCATATAAAACAATGCTTCGTCAGTTGATTTCCAAATGGGGAATTATGTCAGTTGATATGGTTAACGCTTTTGAAAATGATATGGCAGTGCTTAACGAGGACGGCTCAAAATTCTACATAGATACTGACGAAACGGAAGAAGTTGTTGAAGAAATAGAAGAACCTGTTGCCGAAGAACAAACGGAAGAAACAGACCCTGCAAAAGCACTGTTCGGAGAGTAAGAAAGTGAGGAATTACTATGCTTAACAATGTTGTACTTATGGGTAGATTGACCTTTGAACCCGAACTCAAAGTAACGCAGTCAGGAGTATCGGTTGTTCGTTTCGGAATTGCCGTTGACAGACGGTATCAGCAACAGAATGCAGAGAAAAAAGCAGACTTCATAGACTGCGTTGCGTGGCGACAAACTGCTGAATTCATTGAGAAATATTTTCATAAAGGCAATATGATAGCCATTGAGGGTTCAATTCAAACAGAAAACTATGTTGACCAAAACGGAACAAATCGAAAAAGTGTATCAGTTGTTGCAAACAATGTTTCTTTCTGTGGCTCAAAGTCTGAAAGCAACACACAGAATACTGCACCTGCTCAATCAAATTCTCAAACATTTACACCGAACGAAGCAGAATTTGAAATTATTGAAGATGACGGTTTACCGTTTTAAGAGGTATAAAGATGAACAGCAGAAACAAAGGAGCAAGAGGCGAGCGAGAACTCGCCTTAAGGCTTAAAGAATATGGTTTTGATTGTCGAAGAGGACAACAGTATTGCGGTGCAAACGGCGACGCTGATGTTGTCGGACTGCCTAAAATACATATCGAATGTAAGCGTGTAGAACGGCTTAATTTGTATGACGCAATGGCACAGGCTTTATCGGACGCAAAAGACGGCGAAACGCCCGCTGTCTTTCACAGAAAGAATAATTGCGAATGGCTTGTTACCGTCAGAATTGATGACTTTATGAAAATGTACAAGGAGTGGTTGTGATTGGCTGAAAAAAGGTTTTATTGGCTGAAATTATCCGAAGATTTTTTCAAGTCGAGAGATATAAAAAAACTGCGAAAAATAGCAGGCGGAGATACATATACAATAATCTATCTCAAACTACTTCTTTTGTCGCTCACAGACAACGGATATTTATATTATGAGGGCGTTGAGCCTACATTTGCGGAAGAAATGGCACTTGCCATTGATGAGGATGAAGAAAATGTTGAAGTAACGCTTAGTTTTCTTGAACAGCGTGGACTATTAGAGCGAAAAACACTTGATGAATATATTTTGACTGCGTGTTCCGAAATGACGGGAAGTGAGGCTTCATCAACAAGGCGTTCAAGACTTTCAAGGGCAAAAAAAGCACTTGCAGAAAATGAAGAATGTTGCAATGCAACGCTAAATTGTCAAAATGCAACATCACTGCAACACACTGCAACAAAATGCAACACAGAGATAGATATAGATATAGATAAAGAGATAGATATAGAGAAGAGAAAGAATACTAATTATCAAGAGATAATTAGTTTGTACAACGAAATTTGCATTTCGTTCCCTCGTGTCAAAGTTTTATCCGAAGCAAGAAAAAAAGCAATCAAAGCAAGATTGAACATTTACACCATAGAAGACTTTAAAACGCTGTTTGAAAAAGCCGAAGCCTCCGATTTTTTGAAAGGTAAAAACAATCACGATTGGTCAGCAAATTTTGATTGGCTAATCGCAGATAGAAATATGGCAAAAACACTTGACGGAAACTACGATAACAAAACTGATTTATCGGTTTACGACGATGACCCTACAAGTATCTATTAGGAGGTTTGAATGGAAAATTTGGTTGAAGTTCTTGGGAATATAAGTGAACGAGGAAACAGAATAAATGAAAATGACTATATCGGAGAAGACGGCTTTTATCATTGTTCGATTTGTCATCAACCCAAGCAGTGTAAAATAGAGGTTGGCGGTATTGCTATGACGGTTAATTGTATTTGTAAATGTCGTGAAAAAGAACTTAAAGAAGAAAAAAGACTTGCAAAATACAATAACAAACTTATAAGGGCAGAAGAATACACGGACCTCCGATTTAATTATTTCGCTGACTTAAAAGATGATGACGGCTCACCTCAAACAGAAATAAGTAAAAAATACATAAATAATTTTGAAGAGTTTAAAAAAGAGGGAAACGGTTTGCTTATGCTCGGAGGTGTCGGAGCAGGTAAGACTTGGCAAGCAACAGCAATTGCGAATGAACTTCAGAAACAAAACTATATCATTCTTGTTACAAGTTCAACTAATATAGTTCAAGAGTTGCACGCAAGGGAATTTGACGGTAAATCTGATTATTTAAACGGTCTGTCAGTATTTGATTTGATTGTTTTAGATGATTTGGGTGCGGAAAGAGGAACATCGTATGGTCAAGAGCAAATGAAATTGTTTATTGACACGGTGTACAACAAAAAAATCCCTCTTGTTGTAACAACAAACATATCACAGGCAGAATTAAAAAGTCCTAAAGATGTTGAACAGGCAAGAATTTATAGCAGAATTATTGAAAAATGTTATCCTGTTATATTCAAAAATGAAGACAGGCGAAGAAAACAAGGACAAAATGCATTTAACAAAATGCACGAATTATTGAAGTAAAGGAGATAACAAAATGAACATTGAGTTAAAAAATCTTGATAATCTCACGAATGACGAAAAAGAAACATTGATAAAACTTGTTAAAAAAGCGAATGAAAAGTCAAAGGTTTTCGTACCTGAATACGGTGAAAAATATTATATAATTGATCCCCGAGGGAAAATCAAATGTCTGCCTTTCGGTGATGATGAATATGACGAAGATTGTTTTAGCATAGGCAACTGTTTTGAAACCAGAGAAGAAACAAAATTTGCACTTGAAAAACAGAAGGTCTATACTCAATTGAAACGATATGCATTTGAACATAATGAGGGTGCAATTGATTGGGATGATACCAAACAAGAAAAATGGTACATCAATTTAGACATAAAATATAAAAGCTTGGTCATTACATATAACCTCACATGGAAATCGATAAATGATGTGCATTTCACAAGCAAAGAAATAGCAAAAAACGCTATTTCTGAAATCGGCGAAGAAAAAATCAAAAAATATTTGTTTGAGGTGGAATAAAAAAATGACAAAAAAGCGTTTTATAAAACTCGTAATGAGTTTAGGAATTTCACGGAATAGAGCCAAAGAATTGTCAAAAAAAGTTGAACTATATGACAGTTACGAAAGATTGTATAAAAGAATTGAACTATACGGCAGTTACGAAAAATTATATAAAAAAATTCCGCAAATGCTGACTGATAGTGCCTGTAAAGTTTTAAAATCCGTTGCTTTTGTAACTGATGAATGGTTTGAATGGTTGATATAGCATTTCAAAAATTAATATTAAATTTTAAAGGAAGTGATAAGTGAATATGACTAACGAAGAGAAAATCAAAAAACTGAAATCGTACCAAAACTCTTGGAAAGAAATTCAGAGGCTGACGGATGAGATTGAAAGACTCAATTCACAGGCACAGAAAATTACTCAAACTCTTTCAAGCGCACCGTCGGGACAGGGTAAGTCCGACCGAACGGTCATAGTTGACAAGATTGTTGAACGCAAAGAAGAATTGCAACTTGCCATCGAAAGAGCGAAAAGAGAATGTGCCGAAATTGAAACGGCAATCAAAAAAATGAAAACGCCTTTATACAGCAGGGTTTTGAAATGGAAGTACATAAACGGTGCTACATTTGAAGAAATCGCCGTAAGGGAAAATTACAATTATCGCTATATCGTTTCAAAAATTCACCCCGAAGCACTGAAAGAGATTAAGTTTTGAAAAAACAGGTCATACAATATGACCAAAAGTCATTGAATATGACATAAAAAGTATGATAGTATTACAATAGCAAAAATGAAAATTAAATAAGCCTTTCGTACAAAAGAAGCAGAGTATTTTACCCTGCTTTTTTTGTTGCCTTTTTCAGAGGCAATTAAAAAAATGAAAAAATGGGCTTAATTTTCTTTAATAAAATATATAAATCACGCTTGATTTTTCGGGATTGTGAAAACTTTAATAACTTTTAATTTTGTCGGAGGTGGTATAAGTGCTTAAAGGAAAACAAAAAGAGTGTCTTGCCTTAATGCTGGCAGGCGAACTCACGCAAAAAGAAATAGCGAAAAAAATCGGTGTAACTGAACAGACAATAGTTAATTGGAAGAAGAAAAAAGAGTTTGAAGAAGAATTTAATACGGCTTTGCATAAGAAAATAAACTTGACGGCTGCAAAGGCGTTTAAAACAGAGGTAGCGTTACTTGATATGGCTGACTCGGACAGCGTAAGACTTAATGCTGCTAAAGACATTCTCGATCGTGCAGGTTTCAAGCCGAAAGACGAAATTGAACTCACAAAGCCTGTTGACGAAACCATAAAAGAAATGAGCGAGTACTTTGAACGCAGAGCAAGAGAAGATACTTAATCTGCTTTATGATGAGCCCTATAAAATAGGTCATTTCACAGGTTTTAAGGATTTGACCGTTCTACATAACGAATGGCTTAAATCGTTCTTGTACGGCGAAGAAGACCAAACGCTCCTTGCACATCGAGGCAGTTATAAAACAACCGACCTGTCGCTTTTTCTTGCCATTCATTGTATTGAAAATCCGAATGAGAATGTAATGTTTTTCAGAAAGACAGACACCGATGTTACGGAAGTAATCAAACAGACGGCGAAAATCTTAAACTCGGGCTGTATGCAGAAAATATGCAAAATTCTGTACGGAACGGATTTGAAATTCACAAAGTGTACCGATACGGAGATAAACACAAATCTTTCAACATCAAACAAGGGTGTATCTCAACTGCTCGGACTCGGTATCGGTACTTCTATCACAGGTAAACACGCCGATATAGTCGTTACAGACGATATAGTCAATATAAAGGATAGAATAAGCAAGGCAGAGCGAGAGCGTACAAAAATGCAGTATATGGAGTTGCAGAACATCAAAAACCGTTCAGGCAGAATGATTAACACAGGCACTCCGTGGCATAAAGAAGACGCCATTTCAATTATGCCGAATGTCAAACGGTACGACTGTTACAGTACAGGCTTGATGAGCAAGAATGATATTAAGACACTTCGAGAGTCAATGACGGACAGTCTTTTTGCTGCCAACTATGAACTCAAACATATAGCAGACACAGACGCTATGTTCAAAAATCCGCAGTTTACGGAAAATGAAACATTGCTGTACGGCGGTATCGCTCATATAGACGCTTCATATTCGGGTGCAGACGGTACGGCATTTACAATTATGAAAAAGACAAAAGACGGTTTTGCGGGCTTCGGAAAGCGTTGGAACAGGCATATAGACGATTGTATAAGTGAGATTTCAGCTTATATGGAGCGTTTTAGGGCAGGCTCAATTTATTGTGAAGATAACGCAGATAAAGGCTATTTGAGAAAGGAACTCAATTCTTGCGGTATGTATGCAAGGGGCTATCACGAGTCTATGAACAAGTTTATTAAGATTTCAACTTATCTGAAAAAAGAATGGTCGAAAATCAAATGGCTTGACGAAACAGACCCTGAATATATAAACGAGATACTTGACTATTCAGAGTTCGCACAGCACGACGACTCGCCCGACTCTGCTGCGTGTGCAGTTAGAATATTGACAACACAAACAAAACTAAATCGAATACAAGGAGTTTTTTAAAATATGGAAGATATGCTTTTTCGTATGAATTCAGAGGCAGATGTTACTTCTGAAATTGTAGAAAAGTTTTTAAAAAAGAATTTAGCACTTACAAACTCGAGATATGACAAACTCGGCAATGCATATAAGAACGACTATGAGATATTTCACTTGCCGCCCAAACCGCCACACAAACCCGACAATCGTATAGCGGTAAATTTCGCAAAATACATAACAGACACAATGAACGGCTTTTTTATGGGCATTCCCGTCAAAATCACGGCAGAGGATGAGCGCATACAGAAAGCCGTTGACTTTTTTAACGCTTTCAACGATGTTGACGACCACAACGCAGAACTGTCTAAAATCTGTTCAATCTACGGCAGAGCATATGAGATGTATTTTGTAGATGAAGACGGAAATATCGGAATGCAGGCGACTGCACCTGATGAGTCGTTTATAATTTATGACAACTCGATTTTAAATCGCACAAAAGCGTATGTACGGTACTATAAAGACACAGACGACAACTTAATCAAGGGCTCTGTTTCGGACAATTCTGTTGTTCGCTATTTCAATTTTGACGGCAGTCGGGTTAGGTTTGTCGATGATGAAAAAATACACGGCTTTGACGGCGTGCCTGCCGTTGAATATATCGAAAATAAAGAGCGTATGGGCATATACGAAAGCGCTATGTCGCAGATTAACGCTTTCAACAAGGCACTTTCCGAAAAGGCAAACGATGTTGACTATTTTGCCGACGCATATATGAAAATACTTGGACCTCGCCTTGACGAAAGCGAGAAACAGTTTATCAGGGACAATCGAATAATCAATTTTGAGGGCTACGAAAACATCACAGTTGATTTTATGGCAAAGCCGAACGCTGACACAACACAAGAAAACCTTGTCAATCGCCTTGAACGCCTTATTTTCATTACTTCAATGGTAGCAAATGTGTCAGACGAGCAGTTCGGTACGGCTTCGGGAATAGCGCTTAAATACAGAATGTTGTCTATGAATAACCTTGCGCAGATGAAAGAGAGAAAGTTCACGGCAGGATTTAATAAACGATATAAACTCGTTTTTTCAAATCCTATATTGCAAATGGCAAAAGACGATTGGCTGAAAATTTCATATCAATTCACAAGGAACTACCCTGTCAACCTTGCCGATGAGGCGGACACTGCGGGAAAACTTTCGGGTATCACTTCAAAACGCACTCAACTTTCTGTCATTTCAGCGGTTAAGAGTGTAGATGATGAACTTGAACAGATACAAAACGAACAAGATTTAAGCGCAGTAAACATTGAATTTCCGACCGAAAGGACGGCAGAAGAATGACCTATTGGCAACGCCGACAAAAAGAGCAACTAAAAGCACTCGAAAAGTCCGAAAAAGCCTTAATGCAGAGGCTCACGGCATATTACAGAGATGAGTATGCAAAACTCGACAAAGAGATTGCCTCGTTCTATTCAAAGTACGGTGTGAAAAAGATAATCGAATACAGAATGTTGCTTGAAGACCTTTCTCCACAAGACAGAGGTTTGCTGATTAAAAATGTTGAAGAGTTTAAAGAAAAATATCCAAATCTCAAACACATAGTTCCTATTCGTGAGAATATCTACAAACTTAACAGACTTGAGGGACTGCAACTGTCAATCATAATGCAACAGGCAGAAATAGGCGCAGTAAATGAACAGGCAGTACGCCGACACCTTGAAAATTTGGCACTGAAAAATGCAAATTCCGTTGCTGAACTTTTAGGCTTCGGAAAGAACTTCTATTTTGAAAATTCGGATATAATCAAAAACTTTGTCGGTGTCAAATGGTGCGACGGAAAGAACTTTTCGCAGAGGATATGGGAAAACACCGACAAACTCGCAAGGTATCTGACAACAGACTTGGCACAGGGCTTTGCAAGAGGCGAGTCCTACGAAAAACTCACAACGCAAATAGGAAAACGGTTTATAGATGTTGCCAAAAGAGATATTTACCGCCTTGTCTATACAGAGGGTACATATATAATGGCAGAGAGCAGTGCAAAGCCGTTTGAGGAAGATTTTGAGAATTATAGATTGTCAACAGTCGGCGACGGCAAAGTCTGTTCCAAATGCAACGGTACTGCCGAAAGTGTTTTCAGGTTTGCTGACAGACAGGCGGGCGTGAACTTTCCGCCCTTGCACCCTATGTGCCGTTGTACTTTTGAAATAGTCGTTGACGATTGGAATAAGTGGCTTGATGATTATGAGAAAAAGCACACCAACAGCGGAAAACAACTGATGAATAGGTTGAATTCTATAAAAAATGAGAATAGAATTTATACTGTTGGAAAAATCGACAAGAAGATATACAGTTGCATAACTAACAATATTATGACTAATGAAGTCATAATAACAGAAAATCAAATAAATCATATCAAAGAAAGGCATCCTAATGATTATGAAAAATTCAGCAAATATTTTAATGAAATTGTTTCTAATCCCGATTATATTATTGAAGCAAATAGAGCTTATACAGCTTTAATACTTAAAGAAATAAAAAGTGAAAATCAAATGTTTAAAACTATAGTTCGACTTGTAACTCCTTATGATAATACTGATTATAAAAACTCAATAATTACATTCATGAAAATAAATGACAAAGAATGGAACAGATTATTAAAAAATAAAAAGATACTTTACAAAAGAGAATAAATATTATATAATAAACATATGATAAATAGGTTGTTCGAGGTGGAAGAGTTCGTACAATCCACACGCCGATGGTAACGACAGGGTTTTGCCCGAGAGATGCAGGAGAGTTGTACGCCTGCCGAACAATCAAAACATAAGCACTGTACTTGAAGTACGGTGCTTTTTTGTTGCCTGAAAGAAAGGAGTACGCAATGGCAAATAACGATATGGAAGTGATTGAGTACAAGATATTGAAATATCTGTACGAGTGCTTAAAATCGGGACACAGGGCTGTTTTGGAAGAGATTGCGTGGCATTGCAAACTGTTTGAAATCACAAGGGAATATTGGCTTGTGATAATGCAGGACCTTATAGAAAACGGCTTTGTGTCGGGACTTAAATATGTTTCTGCAAAAGATATGGAGTGCGTGATTGAAACAGGCACATTTGCCATAACGAGAAAGGGCAGAGAGTATCTTCTGCAAAACAGTTTAATGAAAAAGGCAGAAAATATGCTCGGCGAAGTGTTTAAAATAACACTCGGCGGAGTTATCGGTATGCTTTAACAGATGAAAATTAAATAAAATCAAGAGTGCAGTTGACTGCACTCTTTTGTTTTGGAAAATTTTTTAAAAAGGTATTGACTTTTTGTCAGTACAGTAATATAATAGTGTCAGTACAGAAAGTGAGGTGTTAACGATGAGTCCTAAAACAGGACGACCAAAAAGTGATAACCCAAAATTTTTTAGAATTCAAGTAAGAATTGATAAAAAAACACTTGAACTTCTTGACGATTGCGTAAAAAAAGGAAATAGCACAAGAAGTGATATAGTTCGTCGCGGAATATCACTTGTTGCGGATGAAATGAAAAAGTGAGTTTACAGCGACCTCTGGAAAAGTAAACTGCAAACCCACAAAAAACACAGACAAGAACCGTCTGTTGAATATATAGTACCACAATAGACTGTTCCTGTCAATTTAGAAAGGAACAATACCAATGCAAGAATACATTAACCCGATAGAAAAAGATGAACTTACAGGCATTGCCGAACTTATAAACGATTTAGAATATTTGAGTGGAGATATGCTTGATAACTATTTTTACAGTTATAAGCCGACAGAAAGCAAAGAGGATTTATGTGCAGTCGGTTATGATTTTGAAAGAAACCGTGCATATATGGACTTGATTTTCAGAAGTATTTGCCAAATCTCAAAAGAGTTAAAACAACTCGGTATCAGTTTTTAGGAGGTGGCAGTATGAACGAACTAATCAAAGTAAACTATGACAATGATACACCGACTGTATCAGGCAGAGAACTCCACGAACTTTTGGATATTAAAACCCCTTATGATAAATGGTTTCCAAGAATGTGTGAGTATGGTTTTTCAGAGAGTATAGACTTTTCGACATTTTTGTCGGAAAGTACAGGAGGCAGACCTGCAACCGACCACCAACTCACTATCGAAATGGCAAAAGAGATTTGTATGCTTCAACGCAACGACAAAGGCAAACAAGTCCGTCAATACTTCCTCAATCTTGAAAAAGCGTGGAATACTCCCGAAATGGTTATGTCAAGAGCGCTTAAAATGGCTGAAAGTCAAATTTGCAAACTTCAAGCCGTTAATTCCGAACTGACTGTTAAAAATCAAATTATGCAGCCTAAAGCAGAATATTTTGACGAATTAGTGGACAGAAACCTTTTGACTTCTTTCAGAGAAACGGCAAAGGAACTCAATCTTAATGAAAGAAAGTTTATCAAGTTTTTAATTGAGAAAAAATATCTCTACCGTGATAAAAAAGGCAAACTTATTCCTTATTCAAACAAAAATAACGGTTTGTTTGAAATAAAGGAAACATTTAACGAAAAAACGCAGTGGAGCGGTGTTCAAACGCTTGTTACTCCAAAAGGCAGAGAAACATTCAGATTGCTTTGCATTAATATTTAAAATTTTAAAATTAAGCACTTTGAGAAATCAGGGTGCTTTTTTTATACCCGAAAGGAGAAAAGTATGAAAGAAATTAAGTTTTTCCATGCCCCTTGGTGTGCTCCGTGCAGGTTTTATATGCAGTCTGAACTGCCGAAAATTCAAAAGAAATATACGGTTGAGATTATAGACTGTGAAAAAGACCCGTTTACAGCGGACAAATACCATATTCAGCATATTCCCGCCGTTCTTATTCTTAATAACGGCAAAGAAATCTATCGGGGCAACGATAAAGCAGAGAAAATATTGGAGATATTGAAAAATGGTTACTGTTAAAAAAGAGAATAACAAAATCACGATAGCGGGACACGCTTGTTATGCCGAAAAAGGCAAGGACATAGTGTGTGCCGCTGTTTCTGTATTGGCATATACACTTGAGGCAAGCGTTTCAAAACTCACTCACGACACGGCAGACTTCATATTTCTGCCCGATATAACGACGATTGAGTTTAAAACTATGAGCGAAACTTCAAAAATTCTTTTAAATTCATTCATAATCGGCATAGAAGAATTGGCAGCCAACTATCCCGACTATGTTGAATTGATAAATTGAGCAGGCGTGGAACTCGCTAAAAGCTACGGAGAGTCAAGCATTACGACTATAAATTATGGAGGTTTAAAAAATGACAAAATTCAATTTACAACTGTTTGCAGAGGAAAACACGCAGACAGAACAGACAAGCGAAAAGTCGGCAGATACACAGACTGAAACCGCAGGAAAAAACACAGAAGAGAAGAAAGAGCCTGAACAGACTCAGCCGAAGTACACCGACAAGGATTTAGACCGAATTATATCGGAAAAATTCGCAAAATGGCAAAAACAAAGCGAACAAAAGGTAAGTGAAGCGAAAAGACTTGCCGAAATGAACGCACAGGAGAAAGCCGAGTACGAGCGTGAGCAGTACAAAGAAAAGTATGAAGAACTTGAAAAGAAAATCGCAATCAGCGAAATGCAGTCAACTGCAAGAGATATGCTTGCAGAAGAAGGCGTAAATGTCGCCGACAGCGTTGTTTCAATGCTCATTTCAACCGACGCCGAACAAACACAGTCGGCAGTCAAAGACTTTGCACAGGCTTTCAAAAAGGCTGTTTCCGACGGAGTAACAGAAGCCTTGAAAGGAAAAACTCCGCAGACGGGAACAGGAGCAAAAATCACAAAAGAAGAAATATTAAAAATCAAAGACAGAGCCGAACGCCAAAAGGCTATTCGAGAAAACATTGAATTATTCAAATAAGGAGAAATGAATATGAAAAAATTTAATTTACAGCAATTTGCAGCACCGACAAACACAACAGTGTCAACAGATTTTGAGCCCGCAATTTCCGTTGATTTCACAAGCAGAATTTCAGAAAACATTAAATCACTTTCAGAAGTTCTCGGCGTAACAGAACTCACGCCGATGCCTGCGGGAACTCAAATCAAAACATACAAAATGACTCAAAAGAACACACCCGAACAGGTAGCAGAGGGCGAAACTATTCCGCTCACAGAGATTGAGAGAAAACCTGTTTCAACTATTGAATTGACACTTCAAAAATACCGCAGAAACACAACGGCAGAGGCTATTCAGAAAGTCGGCAAAGAACTCGCCATTAATAAATCAGACGAAAAACTTATTTCATCTGTTCAAAAGGGCATTAAAAAAGACTTCTTCACAACTCTTGCAACAGGTTCGGGCAAGGCAACAGGCACCAACTTGCAGACTGCACTTGCTAACCTTTGGGCAGAACTTCAAAAGAGATACGAAGACACCGACACAGAACCTATTTTCTTTGTCAACCCGACAGATATTGCAGAATATCTCGGCACGGCAACGGTAACAACACAGACCGCTTTCGGTTTCAGTTATATAGAGAGTTTTCTCGGTCTCGGTACTGTTATTGTTGCTCCGCAGATTAAAACAAAAGAGCCTATTGCAACAGTTAAAGAAAACCTAAACGGCGCTTATGTATCAATGAGCGGAGATGTCGCCGCTTCATTCGGTCTTACACCCGACGCAACAGGTTATGTGGGAATGACACACAGTGTGCAGACTTCAAACGCTTCTATTGACACTCTCTTGATGTCCTGCGTTAAGTTCTTCCCCGAATACGCAGACGGCGTTTTCAAAGCAACAATTACTCCTGCGCAGGCTTAATGAGGTGTTGAAATGATAATCGACAGAGTTAAGTTAAGACTGACTGACGAAGAAGTCTCGGAAAATGTGCTCAATGAGTACATCGCCACCGTATCTGACAGACTTTGTATAAGGCTCGGCACAGATGAGTTGCCGAGTCAGTTCAATTCAATATGTGTTGACGCCGTTGTAAAAATGTACCGCAGGCTTTGTTATGAGGGTGTCAGTTCGGAAAACGACGGTGGACTTTCTGTTTCGTTCGTCGATGACATTCTTTCGGAGTATTCGGGCGAGATTTCTGCCTATGCAAAGAAAAGCGGGAGGCTGAGATTTCTATGAAATGGCTTATGTGCACTCTTACATATCCTCAAACAACGGGAAAAGACCGCTTGAACAATCCTATAACAGAGGATAAGGAAGTGCTCAGAACATTTTGTCGCAGAACGCCGTTTACAGTTGAGGAAATGGCGCTTGACGGTCGAAAGATAACGGAAGACAGCAGTAAATTCTTGTTATGTTGTCGAAAATCAAGACTTCCGAAGTTTGACAAACTGGTCTTAGACGGCTCTGTCTATATCGTGAAGAAAACAGAGGATTTTCAGAAATTTACTCTTGTATATGCGGAGGCGTTTAAGGTTGAAGATTGAATTTGACGGTATCGACAGACTTGCAAGAGAATTGCATAGGCTGAATTCCGTGCGATTTGACGGTATTTGTAAAAAGCAACTTACCGAAATGCTTAACAGGGCGAGAAACGGCGGAACGCCCGTCGATACAGGGCAACTTCGCAACAGTTCTCGTTCCGACGGCAGAAATGAAATGGGATATTCTGTCGGATATGCTCCGCATGTGGAGTACGGACACCGTTTGCGTGGCGGTGGTTGGGTAAACGGTCAGTACTATCTAAAAAAGAATGTTGATGAACAGTCAGCAATTTTTAAAGAAGATTTGAAAGACGCACTATTGAAAGGATAGAAATGTACAAGAGATTAGGTTTAGTTGACTTGATTTCTGCTATACAACTGAAAGTTGAAGATAAAACAGGGCTAAAGTGCTACGACGCAGTACCGTCGAACGCACCGAGCCCTTTTTATTTTGCAGAAGTAGTGCAGAAAAAAGCAGACAACACAAAAACAATGCTTCGAGATGTCTTTACGGTGTTCATTCACGCCGTAGCCGAGCCTACAGGCAGTTCAGAACAAATTTATGACCTTATCCAAAAACTTGAAGAGGCTTTAAGTGAAGAAATTGAACTTCCTGAAGAGTTTGAATTAATACTCCAAACAGAAAACGGCTTGCAGGCTTTAAAGACAGACGAAACAGACGAAAAACACGCCGTCATATCGTATGACTTCACGGTGTGTTATGGCTACAAATTTAAATAAGGAGAAATAATATGAAAAATTTAGATTTACAAAAATTTGCATTTGACAACAACGACTATTGCGACTTTTCTTCTGTTGCTGCAAAAGCAGTTGCAGGTAAAAACATAGTTCTCGCAGTGTTCAATTCGACAGGCGAGAAACTTCTCGCAGTGGCAGGACAGAAAGGTTTGACAATCAACCGTTCTTCCGAAAGTATAGAAATTTCGTCAAAAGATACAGAGGGCGGATGGAAAAGCAAGATTGCAGGCGCTAAAGAATGGTCAATCGACATTGACGGCGTTTTCGTTCCGAATGATGAGTCGCACAGAGTTCTCGGTAAAGCGTTTGATGACGGAGAGCCTGTGTGCCTTAAAGTCATCGACAAGAAAACAAGTAAGGGAATGTTCGGCGGTCTCGCAGTAATCACAGACTACCCGATTGAAGCACCGTTTGACGACGCTATGACATACTCACTTACTCTTGAGGGTATGGGTGCGCTTGTTGATTTGACCGTTACACCGCCCGAACCCGACTCAATGCCTGAAGGTGTAGCAGGACTTGAACAGTTGACGGTTGTGTCGGTTGCAAACGCAAGTACAGTCGGAAGCACTTCCGTTTATGTAAACCCTGTAAAAGCAGGCGGAAACAAATACAAATACAAAACAGGTAAAACAGTGAACTATCCTGCTTATATGGAAGATTGCACTTCACTGACTGATTGGGACGGCACTGCTGCGATTAAGGCAACAACAGGCGACAAGATTATCATTATTGAATGCAATTCAGAAAACAAAGCACTTAAAGCAGGAGTGGCAAAAGTAACATCTAAAGCGTAAGGAGAATGATTATGTTTGAATGGGAAAGAAAACAGTACGAACTTAAGTTTAATCTTGAGAGAATTAAAATGATTGAAAATGCGACGGGCAAGCCTATTGTAACGGAAATAGCGCAAAATGACGGCATTTTAAGTACAAATTCTTTGGAATTGTATTTCGCTTTGGCATTGAAAGAATACGGTGCAGATGTTTTTTATCCGACTAAAAAAGGTATCAAGATAGCAGACGATATGCTTATGCAAAACGGCTATTCAGCCGTTGCAGGACCTGTATTTGAAGCACTTGAGAGAGACTGCCCTTTTTTATTCCGCTGAGGCTTTTAGAACCTGAATATTTTAAAAATGAAAATAACGAACCGCAAGAGCAAAGTCCGTACAGTGAGTATGAAGACTTTGCTTTTTTTGCGGTCAATTTCGGGTATTCAAAAAAGGACTATGAAAGCCTTACTCCGACTGAAAAAGCGTTCATCATCAAGGCATACGAAACGAAGACGGTCAACGACTCTACATTCATCAGAAACGCTGTTTTAAATGCGGTTAATAACGCTTTTCGCAAAAAGGGTAAACAGTTCGTTGAACTGTGGAAAAAACAACAAAAATACGATGAAGAAGAAATTGAAAACGATTTAAAAATCATTAAAGAAAATGAAGAAAAAGAGGGCAAAGGCTGGATTGCCCTAATCTATCAAGGAAGGAGGGGTTAAATGGCAGACTATACGCTGTCGGCGAAAGTAACGGGCGACGCTTCATCTTATGAAAAGACGATGAAACGAGTTCAGACTATTACGGAGAACTTTGACTCAAAAGTTAACAAAATGGCGCACGGTATGGTGTCTGCAGGTGGAAAATTAACTTTAGGTTTGACGACTCCGCTTGTAGTTGCTGCAAAACAAATGGTGTCATCTGCTTCCGACTATCAAGAAAATTTAAACAAGATTGATGTTGCTTTTGGTAAAAGCGGAAAAGCAGTTACAAAATGGGCGAAAAATGCAAAAAAGCAATTCGGTATGTCTAACAACGAAGCACTTGAGTCAACGGCTCTGTTCGGAGATATGGCTACCGCTATGGGTATTACCGAAAAAAAAGCAGCCGATATGGCTATGACTTTAGCAGGACTTGCAGGCGATATGGCATCGTTTAAAAATATTGATGTTGCACAGGCTATGACTGCGCTTAAAGGTGTATTCACAGGAGAAACCGAGTCTTTAAAGCAACTCGGTATCATTATGACTCAAACGAATTTGGAAGAGTTTGCTTCCAAAATAGGCAAGAATTATAAAGAAATGTCACAGGCTGAAAAAGTGCAGTTACGATACAATTATGTTCTTTCGGCAGGTAAAAACTCAATGGGCGACTATGCAAGAACTGCTGACGGAACGGCGAACACCTTGAGAACATTTAAAAAGTCTGTTGAAGACCTTTTGACAGTTTTCGGTGCAAATCTTTTACCGAGCGTAACAAAAATTGTCGGTAAAATGACGGAAATGGTTGACAGTCTTGCGTCGGCTTCGCCCGAAACTCAAAAAACCGTTTTGGCAGTCGGAGGTTTGGCAGCAGGACTCGGACCCGCAATCGGAGCAATGGGACAGATGTTTCTTGCTTCACAAGGCTTGAGTTCGGTTTTCGCAAGTATGAAAGGCAAAATCGCTCAAATTCCGTTAGGACTTCAACTGATGAAAACTACGGCAGTCGGTGCAGGCAAAGATTTTAAAAATCTCGGCGGAGCGATAATTAAACCACTTACTGACTCGAAAATAGGTCAGGCAGCAAAAGGTATAGCGGGGACTTTCAAGGATACGGGTACTGTTGTAGGACAGTATTGCGGACTGCTGGGTAAACAAATCGACGGAAGTATGGGAAACATTTTTTCAAAAACAACTAAAGGTGTAAAAGGAATGTCTTCGTCAATCGGCTCTGCACTTCAACCTATCATTTCAAAAGTCGGCACATTTTCAACCGTCTTTATGAAAGGCTTTAACATAATGGGCGTTATAGGTCTTGTAACGGCAGGATTGGGACTTCTTAATAACAATTTCGGTACTGAAATTGACAAAATGATTTCTACCGTCATTACAAAAGGACCTGCAATCATAATGAACTTGACAAACGGAATTGTTCAAAATCTTCCTATGTTGATTGAATCGGGTCGTTCGCTTTTGATGAATATTATGAACGGAATAGTTATCAATCTTCCGAATTTAATTCAAAGTGCTTTTCAAATTATTTCTGCTCTTGTATCGGGAATTTCAAGTCAGTTACCGTATTTACTCCCCATGGCACTTATGATGATTATGACGCTTGTACAAGGAGTAGTTGATAATATCGGAATGATAATCGACGCAGGCTTAGACCTTTTGGTAGGGCTTGCTAACGGGATTGTAGCGGCCATTCCCGTACTGACACAGCAACTTCCGACTATCATTAAAACAATCGTCAGAGTGCTTATTTCACGACTGCCTCAAATTATTCAAACAGGTATTAAAATCTTGGTAACCTTGGCGACAGGTATCATAGACGCCATTCCCGAACTTGTGGCAATGCTGCCCGAAATTATTGATACAATCAAAGATAGTTTTGCACAGCAAGATTGGGGGCAGATAGGTAAAGACATTATAAATGGTTTGATTAAAGGACTTGAAAGTATGCTTAGCGGTCTATGGAATTCTGTGAAAAATATTGCTAAAGGAATTGGCGATACTTTTAAAGATTTACTCGGCATTCATTCTCCGTCAAAACTGTTTATGCAATTCGGTATTTACACTGACAAAGGTTACGCAATCGGTATAGATAAGGGTAAAAAGCAAATCTATAAAGAACTTTCAAATCTTCAAATTCCTCAAACATTCGAAAGCACAAAACTTCCTACTACAAGTACGGTTTCTGCTGCAAACACTGCCCCTATGTCGCAGACAAGAGCAGATTTGAGCGGTTTCGGAGACTATGTTGTATCTGCAACTACAAGTCAGTTCTCAAAATTTGCAGAGGCACTTGAAAAGGGTATAGGCTCAATGAGAATGGTTGCGGACGGCAGAGAAACGGCAAGGTTTGTAAGTAGTTTAGGATTTCAGAAAGCAGGTGCAAGATGAAATTTAAGTATGTGAATTCAAAAGGCGAAACGGTTGATTTTTCAGATTTTCCGTACTTATTTCAAGACGGAAATCTGCTTGATTATGCGTGGAGTTATGAAACGGTTGAAAACTCAAACAAAGTCGTGAATTTTAAACGAAAACCTGTTGAGAAAAATTTTCAAATCGCAGTTGTACCCGATTTCAATGCAGATGTAACAGAAAGACGGGAAAAATTGAAAAATGCAGTCAACCGCATTTTTGAAGTCTTTGAGTTCGATGTTCTTAACGGAGTTGACGGCAAATTATATTGCGGGGAAGATACATATCTTCCCTGCCGTATTTCCGCTTCGACAAAAAACGAGTGGAACAAGGGCATTCCTTTTATGTTTCAGGAATTTACCGTAGTTTCGGCTAAAGGGTGTTGGCTGAAAGAATTTAAAAAATCTTTCACAGTCAAAAAGGGACAGACGACAGACGAAATGCTTGACTATCCGTATGACTATGAATACGACTTTGCAGCCTCAGTGTCGGGTACGGAATATTGGAGCGTTAACAAACTTGCCTCGTCTGATTTTCTGCTGACAATCTACGGCTCGGCAGTCAACCCGACTGTGTATATTAATTCAGAGCCGTATGCAGTGTTCGTTACGCTTGAGGCAAACGAGTTTTTAACGATTGACTCAAGAACAAACGAGGTAATTAAGCACACGGACAGCGGAGATATATCCGTCTATGATTTGAGAGGTAAGGAACACTCTGTGTTTTCAAAAATTCCGAGCGGAGATTTACTCGTAAGTTGGGACGGTAATTTCGGTTTTGATATAGTTGCTTTTGCAGAGAGGAGTGAGCCTGAATGGATTTAATTCTTGCGAATAAAGACGGCAATGACATTTGCAGTCTTGTATATACAAAATCTGATTTTTCAATAGGAAATACAAACGATTTTGAAATCTCAATAGAACTTTGCGATTGGAACGAAAAAATCAAAGTCGGGTGTCGTGTCTATTCTCCAAAATCGGAAATCGGCGGAATAATCGGCGGAATTAAGACAGACACCGCTTCTGACACAATCACGCTTACGGGCTATACTTGGCGTGGGCTTCTTAAAAAGAAAATCATATCTCCGCCGCAAAACGAAGCATACAAAAAAGTGAGCGGAGATTTGAACGATATTTTGTCAGAGATTATAGACGGAACTTTTAACGATGTAATCATAGCAAAACAATCAAAATCGGGAATTTCGATAACATATCAATTTGATAGATATACCGATATGCTGTCGGGATTTTCAAAAATGCTTTTACAAAAAAATTACAAACTGAAAATAGAATACATCCAACAGGAACAGGGAGCAGCAGGCTTCGTTGAAGTCTCTGCCGTTCCCATATTCGACTATTCTCAAAAGATTGAGTTGTCGCAAGACAGTCAAGTCAACTTTATTTCGGAACAAATCAACAACGCCTGCAATCATTTAATAGCACTCGGAAAAGGCGAGTTGACAGACAGAGAAGTCATACATTTGTATGCCGACAGAAACGGTGTTGTATCGAATGTACAGACATTTTTCGGTATAGATGAAGTGTGTGAAACATACGAAAATGTGAGTTCTGAAAACCTTAAAGAAGATGCCTTAAAAGAATTTGATAATCGAATTGCGAAAAGCACTTTCAAAATGGATATAGCGTCGCTCGGAATAGATGTTGACATTGGCGATATAGTCGGCGGTCGAGATTATATTACGGGAATTTCAGCAAAAAAACCGCTTTTTGAAAAAATAATAACTACTGAAAACGGACTTACTTCCATTCAGTACAATTTGGAGGGTAACGAATGAAAATTATAACAGGAAAAACGGGAACACCGCATATTACTTCACAGCAAGACAGAGACATCAACTGTGCTGTTTTCGGGAGTGATAGTTATGTTATGCCAGTCGGCGAAAGATTGAAAGCAGAACAACAGACATCGAACACCATCAGAATTCGAGACGGCTTACTTGTAATGCAGGGATGTGCTGCCTCAATCGACAGCGGAGCGTTTGACGATGTGCAGATAGAAAACGGCTCACAGGGTGTTAACAGAATAGACTTGATAGTTGCACGATATACGCAAGAAACTGAAACAGGTTACGAAAGCGTTAAAATTCAAGTTATTAAAGGAACACCTGCTAACAGTCCGAAACCGCCTGCAGTTCAAACCGGCGAAATAAGAAAAGGCGTAAAAACGGTTGATTTTGTGCTGTATGAAGTACAACTTGAAGCAATAACCATAAAAACTATTACTGCCAAATTTAAAACTGTTGACAGAAGCCTTTATGATTTGGCGAAAAATCAAAAAGTGCTGTGGTCAAACAATTACGGTTTTTATATGGCAAGTAACCAAACTATAACACTTGCTGAACCAGTGTCGGCTCAACCACACGGAATTGTTTTGCTATGGTGCGGTGCTTCATCTGACGGTCAGTCGAAAGACGCTGAATTTTTATGTCAATTTATACCAAAAAAAGCCGTTTCAATGTTTAATAACAAAGGCTTTTCGTTTTTTTCCCCCGGATACAGTTTTGAAAATATCAGTGCAAAGTATGTTTATGTTTCGGAAAACAGCATTCGAGGAAATGATTTAAATATGGAGAAAGCAACAAAAAACGGAATAACTTATGATAACAAAAATTGTAAACTAAGGGCGGTAATCGGCGTATGATCAAGATTGATTTTACTGAAACGAACGAAGTTCGTAACACAGAACTTTTTCAGTTTGACTACGGACAAACTCTTGAAATTTCGGGTGTTGAATTACCTGAAAAATTTGAGATGCACTTTGAATATGGCGATATATCGTTGTCGGTTGACGGTATATATTCCAACGGTAAAGGTACGGTTAAAGTGCCTGATACACTTTTAGACGGCTTACGGTCAAAGTTCTCTGCTTGGCTTTATGTTGAAGACGGAAAAAGCGGGAAAACGATTAAAACAGTTGAGTTTATTTTGGGAAGACGAAAAAAGCCGTCAGACTATCCTTGCAATCCGTCCGAAATAGCGAAAGTCAAAACCCTTGCCGAGTATGTAAAAGAAAACGCCGACAAGGTGGCGACGGCTGAAAAGGTCGGACAGGACTTGCTGCAGAGGGCAGAAAACGGAGAGTTTGACGGAACAGACTACATATTAACTGAGACCGATAAAGCAGAGATTGCAGAGTCTATACCTGTCGATGACACACTTTCAGCAACTTCAACAAAACCTTTGCAGAATAAAGTTGTAAAAGAACATTTCGACAAGGTACAAGATATTCTTGCTGACGGAAAACTGAAAGATATAATCTGTTTCACTTCGGAGCAGGAAGCAATAGATGGGCAATACACCGAATATGTAAGACCAAATGGAAAGTTCAAACAAGGACTTCTTGACAAGGAATTTTACATTATGATTTTCGCAGTAGAAGAGCCTATAATTCATAGCGATACTGTGTATCAGGGTATTTATGTTGTTACGAAAAACGCAACGATTGATGTCGGACATATTCCTGAATTAGTTTATATGGAAGAAATGCTTGACAGACTTGAAAGAAAGGTTCAATCGCAAGATGGAACTATTTCTCAAATCACAAAAAATTATCAGGTGATGCTAACAGGTCTTAGCAGTCTTATTTCTTCACAAAATGAAATGCGAGATAATATGCCAAGAGAAATCTCGAATAATATTTACCCTGTCGGAATTATAATTCAATTCGCCGATAATCTCGACCACAGCAGTTTTCTTGGTTTCACTTGGGAGCGTTGTCTTGTCGGAAGAACACCTGTCGGCATAGATACAAACGACACCGATTTCAGCGAGATAGGAAAACAACTCGGCGAAAAAACTCATCTGCTGACCGATACGGAAGCACCAAAACTAAAACCTCGCGGAAGTACTTCAATCGTATCGGACAACGACAATGACTTTGCAGGACCGTCATATAACGGTCTCGGCAAACCGCACAACAACATTCAACCGTCAGAGGTTGTAGCGTTTTGGAAGCGTGTTAAATAAAGGGGGTGGAGAAATGGAGTGGACGGCAGTGGCAGTGTTTGTGGCATTGGTGAGTTTGATAGGTGCATTGATAGGAATTACCGAAAAGGTGTCAAAACCGCTTTTAAAAAACATTGAGGACGCCAAACAGGAAATTGAAAAAAATACATCTACAATCAGCCGCTTTAATACAGATATTACAACGCTTGAAATCAAACTTGAAAACACAAACGAACGGCTTGACAAACACAGAGTTTCGGCGCATCGGAATTTTGAGAAATTGTTTGAACAAAACGAAAAACAGGAAAATGAACTGATAAATCACGAATACAGATTAACAAATCTTGAAAAGGAGAAGAAACTATGAAAATTAATTGGAAATTGCGTTTGCAAAACAAAACAACACTTGTAACTTTAATCACTTTAATAATTACATTTATTTATCAGATTTTATCTTTTTGTGATGTAGTGCCTAAAGTATCACAGGAAGAAATCACAAACGCACTGTTGATTTTAGTCAACATTTTTGTTGTATTGGGCGTAGTAGTTGACCCGACAACAGACGGCATCGGCGACAGCAAACAGGCACTTGAATACAACGAACCTAAAAAACTTGATAAATAAGGAGTTTAACAATATGAGTAGAATATGTTTTGCAATCGGACACGGAAAATCTGCAAAGGGCGGATATGACAGCGGTGCTACACACGCAGGCTATCACGAATTTAAAATTGCAAGAGAAATAGGAAAATACGCACAGGAGTATTACAATTCACATTACAGTGAGCAGTGCGATTTGATGAATTATGACGGCGATTTGTCGCTTAAACAGAGAATAGCGAAACTTCAAGATGATACATACGACCTTGTAGCAGAGTTCCATTTAAACGCAGCGGGCGGTAAGGGTACAGAGTGTTACTTTCATCACAAATCAGAGCGTGGCAAGAAACTCGCAGAGGCTGTTACTGACGAGATTTCAAGCACTCTCGGAGTTAAAAACAGAGGTGCGAAAATCAAACTCAACGCCTTTCGCAAAGATTACTTCGGTATTATCAGACAGACAAAACCCTGTGCTATCTTGATTGAAACAGTGTTCATCGACAGTTCCGACCTTGACACTGTTAAGACGGCTGACGGTCAAAGGAAATGTGGTGAAGCAATCGCAATAGCAGTTGCAAGGGTAAGAGGTTTGACGGCAACGGAAAAACCGTCAGAGCCTAAACCCACACCAAAG